>OFTY01000017.1_pt1 | contig 266898 bp, 228 predicted proteins | sample 1775061 | NCBI WGS metagenome assembly OFTY01 (sample SAMN08195773, study PRJEB24354) | sludge metagenome | isolation source: sludge from phenol fed wastewater aerobic bioreactor B | place: India: Nagpur | collected 2016-09-16 | reverse complement strand
GTCCGCCGCGGCGGCATCGAGCCCGGCTGCGCCCGGCCCGTCCGCCCCGGCCAAGGCCGCGCCCGACGCCGCTACGGCGGGAGCTGCCCCCGCCGCGCCCGGCGCTGCGGCCCCCGTCGCCTCGACGCTGAACGACGTCGCCCGCTTGCTCGCGGGGCTTCCCCTAGAGGCCACTTCCCCGCTCGCCCCCCTGGCGGCAAATGCGGAATGGCGGCGCCATGCCCGGTCCCTGGACGCCGCCTTTGGGCGGGTGGAGAAGCTGCAGCTCTCGAAGATCAGGACCTGGTCCGCGCACAACCTGCCGCAGACCCGGCCCACGCTCCTGTATTTCTTCAGCGGGCCCGATTTTCTCTACGCCAGCGCGTTCTTCCCGCAGGTGAAGACCTATGTCCTCGCCGGGCTTGAGCCGCCCGGCCCGGTGCCGGACCCTCTCAAGCTCAAGGGCCGCCTCTCGCAGGGGCTGGGCCAGATCCAGGCGTCTTTGTCGAGCATCCTGAATTACAGCTTCTTCCGGACGATCGACATGAAGACGCAGCTGCGGTCCGGCCATTTGGACGGCACGTTGCCCATCCTTTACGTTTTCCTCGAGCGCACCGGCAACACCCTGGTGGATGTCGAGCTGGTTCGCGTCGATCGTGAAGGCGCCGTTGCGAAGGACGAGGGCAAGGCCCCGGCCGGCGCGACGCAAGGTGCCAAGATCACGTTCAAGAGCCCGGACGGCGACGTCAAGACGCTCTATTACTTCTCCACCAACCTCGCCAATGGCGGCGTCGACAGCAGCGGCTTCCTGAAGTTCTGCGCGACGCTCCCCCCTGCCGACGCCTTCATCAAGAGCGCGTCCTATCTCCTGCACGACGGCAATTTCTCCAAGGTTCGCGAGTTCATTCTGGAGAACAGCACGGCCATCGTTCAGGACGATTCCGGCATCCCGCTGCACTATTTCGAACCGAACCTGTGGGAACTGCGCCCGTTCGGGCGCTATGCGGGCCCGATCTCTTTGTTCTCCGGACGCTATCAATCGACCTATGCGCGCCTCTTCAAGAAGAGCGCGCCGCTGGACTTCGGCGTCGGCTATCGCTGGCGTGGATACGAATCGAACCTTCTTCTGGCGATCAGGCCGCCATCGGCCGTCCAGCCTCAGCGCCGGTCGGGCCTCTGAGGCGATGTCATAAGGGAGGGCTTCGGGCTCATCCCATGCGTCGAAGCATGGCGATGGGACCGAAGCCCGGACCAGCCGAGCCGACGGCCGAGGCTGGCATCAAGGGACATCCGCCGGTGCGCACGGAAGCACCGTTCGGCCGAAGAGAAGAGCGGGATCATACCGGATACGCGGCGTGGACGGCGGGTGCGAGGCGGGGTGGATGTTTGAGGTGGCCCTTCCTCCGAATTCGAGATTCTGTAATAGGCTTGGCACCGTTGCCCGCCTGACGCGATGACACCGCAACGGCGAAGGCCGCAGTCCTGCCCGCTACCCCAATCGCTGGAACCGGACAATCTCAACGTCCTCGAAGGGTCAGCCGCGCCTGCAATCTCTTGAGATACCGGCGCCAAGCCTCCGATCTCGGTCTGCACAGAATGGGGGCCTTTGCTGGTGATGGAGCTCTCGGCTCATTGGGCGACTGCGGCTCCTGCCGGCCGGCGATTGTCATTGGCCCCATAGATCGCGCCGGGCTGCGGGCTCCAAAGTCGCGAGGTATCGGCGGCCGAGGACGGATATCGTGATCCGGCGGGCGCCGCCGTTGGAAACTGGATCGCCTCCACCGCGCTCCACGGCCGCTGGACCGTCACCTTGTGCCCGCGCGCCTCCAGCACCCGCACCGTGTCCGCAGAGAGAGCATAGGGCTCGGCATAGATCACGTCCGGCCGCCATTGATGATGGATGCGCGGGGCATCCACCGCCTCCTGCACGTTCATGCCGTGGTCGATGACGTTGAGGATGGTCTGAACGACCGAGGTGATGATGCGCGGGCCGCCGGGCGAGCCCAGTACGAGAACCGGCCTGCCGTCGCGCACGACGATGGTCGGGCTCATGGAGGACAGGGGCCGCTTGCCCGGAGCGATGGCGTTCCGCGCGCCCTGGACGAGGCCGAAGGTGTTGGCGCCGCCGATCCTGGTGGTGAAGTCGTCCATGGTGTCGTTCATCAGCACGCCCGTGCCGGGCGCCATCACCCGTGCGCCGAAATAGGCGTTCAGCGAGGTGGTGACGGCCACCGTGTTGCCGGCTGCGTCCGCCACCGAATAGTGCGTGGTCTCCGTGCCTTCATGGAGCACGACGCCGCCGCCGTCCGGCTTCGAAGCGCGGGCATGGTGGGGATCGATGCGCTGGCGGATGGCCGCCGCATAATCCTTGGACAGGAGCAGATCCAGCGGATTGCGGCCGAAGGCGGGATCGGTCAGGAGGAAATTGCGATCGATGAAGGCATGGCGCATGGCCTCGGCCATCACATGCACGGTGTCGGCGGCGCCGAAACCGCTGCGCGAAAGCGCGTAGCCCTCCAGAATGTTGAGGATCTCGCACACGGCGGTTCCGCCGGCGCTGGAGGGGGCGGCGGTCAGGATCTCATAGCCGCGATAGGTGCATCGCACGGGCGGCCCCACGCGGACCTTGTAATCCTGGAAGTCCTTCTCGCTCAGAATGCCGCCGCCGACCGCGCTCGCGGCAGCCATGCGGTGCGCAATCGCGCCGTCGTAGAAGGCAGAGACCCCCTGAGATGAAATGGCCGAAAGGGTCTGGCCAAGATCGGCCTGGATCAGGCGGTCGCCGGCTTTCAGGGGCTCGCCGTTCTTCAGGAAGATCGCGGACAGGGTGGGGTCCGCGCGAAAATCCGCGGTGCCGGTCTTTAGGATGGGGGCATCGCCGGGGGAAAGAACGTAACCGTCCCGGGCCAATGCGATGGCCGGCGCCATCACCCGGGCGCGTGTCATGGAGCCGAAGCGCTGAAGCGCGGTGTCGAGGCCGAGCACGGAGCCGGGAACGGCAACCGCCCGCCACCCGCTTACGCTCGCACCGGGGATGACCTTGCCGTTCTCGTCCAGATACATGTCGGGGCGCGCAGCGCCCGGGGCGGCCTCGCGGAAATCAATGAAGGTTGAGGTGCCGTCGGCCAGCCGCACCACCATGTATCCGCCGCCGCCGAGATTGCCGCAGCAGGGATGCACCACCGCCAGCGCATAGCCCACGGCCACCGCGGCATCGATCGCATTGCCACCCTGGCGGAGAATGTCGGCCCCCACTTGAGCGGCCAGCGACTGCTCGGCGACCACCATGCCGCGGTCTCCGTCCACCGGCGCGGGCGACACGGCGTGAGCCTGCGGCGCGAAGGCGGTCATGAGACATCCGAGGAGCGCGAAAGCGAGGATGGCGATGCGATGCTTCATCAAGAAAGACCGTCAGCAGAATGTGATTCAGGTCGCGTTTCTGGGCCTGCGTGGTCACACCCTATCAGGCTCAGTTGCGCAGCCGCTGAACACCGTTCGCTTTGACTGAACCGCCCGGGGTTTGCTGGAGCGCTGTACGGCGATGCACTCGGCTGGCACTGAAAATGGTGGGCCCGGCAGGACTCGAACCTGCAACCAGACCGTTATGAGCGGTCAGCTCTAACCGTTGAGCTACGGGCCCGCCGCGCGGGGCGCCGGAGGATTTCCCCGCTCCGCGGAACACGGTCCTGCTCTAGAGCGCGTTCCGGTTAAAGGAAACCACTTTGTGGGGCGAAATCGTGCGGCGGCGCAGCATCGTCCGCGGCCCGCCCCCTGCGCCGTGAGGCGGGGCGTCGGCGGTTGAGCCGGCGCCGCAACGGGCCTCGCAGGGGCGGTGGTTCCGTAGCCGGATCGGTACAAAGATCCGCCCTATTGGCGCCGCGTTCGCAGGCTCACTCTCCCAGCGTGACCCCCAACGGCATCCGCTGTCATCGCAGGGCGGCAGACCGCGTGCTTAGGTGGGTCCGGACGCAGAGGGATTCGGCCGCAGCCAGCAGGGGTGAAGCGGCCGGGACCTCGCCTTCCCAGGAGGAGACTTGATCCATGCGCATTCGTCCCGTTCACGGCTCATCGCTGCGCGCGAAGCTCATGACGGCCTGCGTCCTCGCCTCGGCCACCTTGGGCAGTGCCCTGGTGGCGGGCGCGGCCCAGGGCGCGACGCTGACAGCCTCCGGCCAGGGGACCATCAGCGCGCCGCCTGACATGGCCATCTGGTCCACCGGCACCTTGAGCCAGGCGAAGACCGCGGACGCCGCGCTGGCCGCCAATTCCAAGGCGGTGAGCGACGTCATCGCCGCCATCAAGGCGGCCGGCATCGAGTCCAAGGACATCGCCACCTTCAATTTCTCCATCCAGCCGCAGTTCTTCTATCCGAAGGACGGCTCGCAGGATGGGCCGCGCCTCACCGGCTACCTGGCGCAGAACAACGTGCGCGTCACCGTGCGCGACCTCGCCAAGCTCGGCGCGCTGCTGGACCAGGTGGTGGTGGCCGGCGCCAACCAGGCCTCCGGCCTCACCTTCACCCTCGCCGGGCGGGACAAGCTGGAGCTCGACGCCCGGGTCGCCGCCGTCAAGGACGCGATGGAGCAGGCCAAGGTGGTCGCCGCCGCCGCCGGGCTGCGCGTCGCCCGGATCAATTCCATCGAGACCCAGGTGGAGGGCGGCGGTCCCATCATGCCCGTCGCGCGGATGATGAAGGCCGAGGCCGCGCGCATGCCGGTGCCGGTGGAAGGCGGCGAGCTGGAGGTGCGGGCCCGCTCCACGGTGGTGTTCGAGGCCGAGCCGCAATAAGCGGGAGCCGCGGTCGCCAAAGGGCGGCGGCCGATGCAAGGCTCTCGTTTCCCCGGTGCGGGATGTGGTAGAGGGGTGGTTGCAAATCATCCCTCGCCGCAGCGCGCTCGCGGCGCACGGGGGATGTGGGTGGGGACAAGCTCATGACGCCAGCCGGTAAGGGGCAGCCCGGCCGCCGTGTGCAATATGCGGCGCTTCCCTATCGGGTGCGGGGCGACAACGAGGTCGAGGTGCGCCTCATCACCTCGCGGGAGACCCGTCGCTGGGTGCTGCCCAAGGGCTGGCCCATCAAGGGCCTGTCGCCGGCGCGGGCGGCCGCGCGCGAAACCTACGAGGAGGCCGGCCTCCTCGGCACCGTCGCGCGCGAAGCCATCGGCATGTACACCTACGAGAAGCGCATCGGCCTGCGCTCGATCCTGTGCGACGTGCTGGTGTATCCGCTCCGGGTCAAGCGGCACCTCAAGAAATGGCCTGAGCGCTCCCAGCGATTCGGCTTCTGGTTCACCATCGAGAGCGCGGCTGCGGCGGTCCAGGAGCCCGAGCTCAGCGCCCTGATCCTGTCGTTCGGCGACCAGATGGCGAAGAAGTTCGCCGAAAAGGCGGCCGCGGCGGCGCGAGCGAAAGCGGCGGGCGCGGACAAAGCCCAGACCGCCGTGCCGGAAGCCGTCGCTCCGGAAGCCCCCGCCCCGGCGGCCGCCGCCAAGGCGGGCAAGCGCAAGGCTCCGCCAACAGAACCCCAAGCGGCCGCCCGGAAGAAAGGCAAGTCGGGCAAGGGGGGGAACGGCAATGGCCCCGAGGCCGCCACCGGAGGCCCCAAGGATCCCGCGGCTCAGGATCCCGCAGCAACGGACCCGGCCGGAAAGACGGGAGCGGCCGGCGATGTCGCCGCGCGGGAGGCCGCGCCCGAGGCTGCGGCGGTGAAGCGGGCCGTTCACCTCGTGGACGGCCGCTAGGCAGGTCCGGCCAATCCCCCTGCTCCGCGCGCCCGAGCCGGCGGCGTGACCGTGCCCGTTCAGCCGGTGAGAAGGCCGATGCGGGCGGTGGCCATGCGCATGCGCCCGGCGAGCAGGCGGGCGAGGTTGTGGGTGATGCGCCCGGCCGCGCGCGGATGCGCCTCCTGGAAGGCGTGGAACTGCTCCCGCGTCACCTCCAGGCACGACACCTCGCTCTCGCTCCACACATCGGCCACGCTCGGCTCTTCCAGCAGCGCCATCTCGCCGAAGGACATGCCGGGAATGAGCGTGCCGATGCGGGTCCCGCTCGCGGTCCGGGTGCTCACCATGCCCTTGAGCAGGAAATACACCCGGTCGGACGGCTGATCGGCCGCCACGAGCCGCACGCCGGCCGGATAGGCGGTCTTGGCGCCGAGCCCGACGAAATCCTCCAGCTCCTGCGGCGCGAAGCCGGCGAGCAGGGGCTGGTGCTTCAGCTCCACCTCGACCGCCGGCTGGGACAGCGCGCCGTAGCGATAGACCACCTGGTCCTCGGCCCACTCCACCGCCGCGTCATAGGTGGGATAGATCCGCACCCTGAGCCCCTCGTCCTTGAGGGCGCGGATGCGCGGCGCCACCGGCGAGGCACTGTCCACCCCCGCCACCACCACCGTGGTGGTGGGCGGGATCTGCCCCTTGAGCATGTCGATGAAAAGCCGCATGGCGGCATCGGTGATCGTCGACACCCGGTGCAGGTTGAGGATCAGGAAATCGGGCAGCCCCGCCGGATCGGCGAGGCGACGGGACACGTAGTCCATGGTGGCGAAGGAGAGCTTGCCGGCCAGCTCCAGCACCCGGATGGCGTTGGAGCGCGCCTCCAGGATGCGCTGCTGGCGCGTCTCCCGGCCCGGCTGGGGCGGCACGGCGCGGAAGTCGTAATCGGCCAGCACGCAGGAGCGCACGTCGTTCCAGCGGCTCAGCATGTGCAGGTCGAACGCCTCGGACACCGCCTCGCAGGTCCGGATGCCGCGCACGCTGTTGCCGTGGGTGTCGAGGCGCGGCGAGAAGGTGCCGAAGCCGAGCTGCGACGGCAGCGCCGCCAGGATCCCGCCGCCCACCCCGCTCTTGGCCGGCAGCCCCACCCGATAGATCCATTCGCCGGCAAAGTCGTACATGCCTGACGAGCTCATCACCGCCAGGGTGCGTGCCACCGCATAGTTGGAGGCCACCGTCTCGCCGGTGATGGGATTGACCCCGTGGTTGGCGAGGCTGGCGCCCATCACCGCCAGATCCCGCGCCGTCACCAGGATCGAGCACTGGCGGAAGTAGGTGTCGAGCAGGTGATCCACATCCCCCTTGATGCCGCCGTGGTTGCGCAGCAGGTAGGCGATGGCGCGGTTGCGGTCGCCGGTGGCGCGTTCCGACTGGAACACCGCTTCGTCCACCTCCAGGGTGCGCCCGGCATAGCGGTTCAGCATGGCGTGGATCACGTCGAAGGCGCCCTCGCCTTCCGCATTGGCGATGAGGCTGCAGCAGGCGATGGCGCCCGAGTTCACCATGGCGTTGAACGGCCGGTTGTCCGGCAGGAGGCGGATGGAGTTGAACGCCTCCCCGCTCGGCTCGACGCCGATGGCCGCTTCCACCGTCTCCGGCCCGAGGAGGTCGAGGGCGAAGGCGAACACCATGGCCTTGGAGATGGACTGGATGGTGAAGGGTATCCCGGTATCGCCCACCTCGTAGACGAAGCCGTCCACCGTGGCGACGGCGATGCCGAAGGGGTCCGGATCGACCTTCCCGAGCTCCGGGATGTAATCGGCCACCGCGCCGTTCTCATCGGCGAGGAAGGTCGCGTGGCAGCCGCGCAGAAAGCTCTGCAGCGGCGTGTCGAGCAGACGCGCGGCGCGAGGCGGCTGGCTGGACGGGAAAGGCAGGGGCTCGGGCGTCAGCACAAATCACACTCCGGCGCGAAGCAGGATCACCGCCGCGAGCTTAGAGCCGGATTCGTCCGCCATCAAAGCCGGCGGATCGCCCCCGGCGGCCGGGAAAACGCGCAGTGCCGGGGACGCCGCGCGGCCCTCTGGCGATGCGCGCATTTGGCGTCCTCATGCTGCAACGCAACGACGCCTTGCCATGCCCGGCGATGTGGATTGCCCCGCGCGGGGCGCGCCGACCGGCCGATCAAAGAGTCGCCGCAATCCCGGCGTCCCAGTCCGCGACGATGAGGCGCGGCTTACAAAAGCACGCGCACCTTGACGCGGAGCAGCCGGTGGGTTTGACAGCCCCGTGGGCATTGGTATCTAGACGGCCGACGAGGGGGCGCGCGAACGGGCGCGGCCGACAGGCGCGGCCTCATCGGCGAGCCCACCGCTAACACGTGCTGCACTGCAGCGCGGGAGAACAGCAATTTATGTCGAGCCGGACGCTCCAAGACCGTATGGCCCAAGACCGTATGGCCAATGCCATCCGCTTCCTGTCCATGGACGCGGTCGAAGCCGCCAACTCCGGTCATCCCGGCCTGCCCATGGGCGCCGCCGACATCGCGACGGTGCTCTTCACCAAGGTCCTGAAGTTCGATCCCAAGGCGCCGCACTGGCCGGATCGCGACCGCTTCGTGCTCTCCGCCGGCCACGGCTCCATGTTGCTCTATGCGGCGCTCTACCTCGCCGGCTTTGAGAAGGTGACCATCGCGGAGATCAAGCGCTTCCGCCAGCTTGGCTCCCTGACCCCCGGCCACCCCGAGAATTTCATCACCGAGGGCGTGGAAACCACCACCGGCCCGCTCGGCCAGGGCATCGCCACCGCCGTCGGCATGGCCATGGCGGAACGCGCCATGGCCGCGCGCTTCGGCTCCGGGGTGGTGGACCACCATACCTACGTGCTGTGCTCCGACGGCGACCTGATGGAAGGCATCAGCCAGGAGGCCGCCGACCTCGCCGGCCACATGAAGCTGAAGAAGCTCATCGTGCTGTGGGACGACAACGGCATCTCCATCGACGGCTCCACCGCCCTCTCCGGCTCCACCGACCAGCTGGCGCGCTTCGCCGCCTCGGGCTGGGCCACCACCCGCATCGACGGCCACGACCAGGATGCCATCCTCGCCGCCATCGAGACCGCCAAGGCGTCCGACCGGCCGACCCTGATCGCCTGCCGCACCACCATCGGCTTCGGCTCGCCCAAGAAGGCGGGCTCGGAGAAGGTGCACGGCTCGCCGCTGGGCGCCGAGGAGATCGCCGCCACCCGCGCCGCCCTCGGCTGGGAGGCCGCCCCCTTCGAGGTCCCGGCCGACGTGCTGGAGGGCTGGCGCGCCGCCGGCGTCGCCGGTGCCGCGGCCCGCACCGCCTGGGCCGGGCGCATGGCGTCCCTCGCCGCCGCCGACCGCGGCGAGTTCAAGCGGCGCATCGAGGGCGTGCTGCCCGACGCGCTGGAAGCCGCCGTGGTCGCGGTGAAGGAGAAGGCCCTGGCGGCAGGCGGCGCGGTCGCCACCCGCAAGTCCTCCGAGCAGGCCCTCGACGTCATCACCGAGGCGGTGCCGGAGATGCTGGGCGGCTCGGCCGACCTTACCGGCTCCAACAACACCAAGGCCAAGGGCGCCAAGTCCGTCACCCCGGACGATTTCGCCGGCTCCTTCGTGCACTGGGGCGTGCGCGAGCACGGCATGGCCGCGGCCATGAACGGCATCGCCCTGCACGGCGGCCTGATCCCCTTCTCCGGCACCTTCCTGGTGTTCTCGGACTATTCCCGCCCGGCCATCCGCCTCGCGGCGCTGATGGGCACGCCGGCGATCCACGTGCTCACCCACGATTCCATCGGCCTCGGCGAAGATGGACCCACCCACCAGCCGGTGGAGCACCTCGCCGCCCTGCGCGCCATCCCCAATCTTCTGGTGATGCGTCCGGCCGATGCCATCGAGGTGGCGGAATGCTGGCAGATCGCCCTTGAGACCCGCACCGGCCCCTCGGCGCTGATCCTGTCGCGGCAGAACCTGCCGCTGCTGCGCACCGACGCCACCACGGCGAACCGCTCGGCCGACGGCGCCTATGAGATCCTGCCCGCCAGCGGTCCGGCTCAGGTGTCGCTGTTCGCCACCGGCTCCGAGGTCTCCCTCGCCGCCGAGGCGCAGAAGCTTCTGGAGGCGCAGGGCATCGCGACCCGTGTCGTCTCCGTCCCCTCATTCGAGCTGTTCCTGAAGAAGCCCGCCGCCGAGCGGGCCAAGGTGATCGGCGACGCGCCGGCGAAGGTGGCCATCGAGGCCGCCATCCGCATGGGGTGGGACGCCATCGTCGGCTCGGATGCCGCCTTCGTGGGAATGTCGTCTTTCGGCGCCAGCGCGCCGGGAAAGGATCTCTACAAGCATTTCGGCATCACCGCGGACGCCGTCGTCGCCGAGGCGAAGGGGCTGCTGCGGCAGGGTTGAGGACCGCGCGCGGCGGGCGCGAGAGGACCGTGGCGCGGGATGAGCCCGCCGCCGCGGAAGGCGCAACTTGAGGCCGGGCTTTGAGCCGGCGCGTGGAGGATGAACATGACCGTGAAGGTGGCGATCAACGGGTTTGGGCGCATCGGCCGCAACGTCCTGCGGGCCATCATCGAATCGGGCCGCACCGACATCGAGGTGGTGGCCATCAACGACCTCGGCCCCGTGGAGACCAACGCGCACCTCTTCCGCTTCGACAGCGTGCACGGCCGCTTCCCCGGCGAGGTGAAGGTTGCCGGCGACACCATCGACGTGGGCCGCGGCCCCATCAAGGTGACCGCCGAGCGCGACCCCTCCAAGCTCCCCCACAAGGAGCTGGGCGTGGACGTGGCGCTGGAATGCACCGGCATCTTCACCGCCAAGGAGAAGGCGTCGGCCCATTTGACCGCCGGCGCCAAGCGGGTGCTGGTCTCGGCCCCGGCCGACGGCGCGGACCTCACCGTGGTCTACGGCGTGAACCATGAGAAGCTCACCCCCGAGCACCGCGTGGTCTCGAACGCCTCCTGCACCACCAACTGCCTCGCCCCGGTGGCCAAGGTGCTCAACGATGCGGTGGGCATCGAGAAGGGCTTCATGACCACCATCCACGCCTATACCGGCGACCAGCCCACCCTCGACACCATGCACAAGGACCTCTACCGCGCCCGCGCGGCGGCCATGTCCATGATCCCCACCTCCACCGGCGCGGCCAAGGCGGTGGGCCTGGTGCTGCCGGAGCTCAACGGCAAGCTGGACGGCACCTCCATCCGCGTCCCCACGCCCAACGTCTCGGTGGTGGACTTCAAGTTCATCGCCAAGAAGGCGACCTCCAAGGACGAGATCAACGCCGCCATCCTCGCGGCCGCCTCGCAGCAGCTGAAGGGCATCCTCGGCACCACCGACCAGCCCAACGTCTCCATCGACTTCAACCACGACTCCCACTCCTCCACCTTCCACCTCGACCAGACCAAGGTGCTGGAGGGCACGCTGGTGCGGGTGCTGTCCTGGTATGATAACGAGTGGGGCTTCTCCAACCGCATGAGCGACACCGCCGTCGCCATGGGCAAGCTCGGCTGATCGGGCAAGGGGGCGCAACCATGACCGGCTATCGCACCCTGGATGACGCGGACCTCGCTGATAAGCGCGTGCTCGTCCGCGTCGATCTCAACGTTCCCATGGAGAGCGGGCGCGTCACCGACGACACCCGCATCCAGGCGATCCTGCCCACAATCCGCGCCATCACCGAGAAGGGCGGCAAGGCGGTGCTGCTCGCCCATTTCGGCCGTCCCAAGGGCCAGCGCGACGAGAGCCAGTCCCTCGCCCCGGTGGCGAAGGCGCTGCAGGACCGCCTCGGCACCCCCGTGGCCTTCGCCTCCGACTGCGTGGGCGAGGCGGCGGCGGACGCGATCTCGCGCCTCGCCTGCGGCCAGGTGGTGATGCTGGAGAACACCCGCTTCCACGCGGGCGAGGAGAAGAACACCCGCGATTTCGCCGAGGCCCTCGCCTGCCTCGGCGACGTCTATGTGAACGACGCCTTCTCCGCCGCGCACCGGGCCCATGCCTCCACCGAGGGGCTCGCCCACCTGCTGCCGGCCTTCGCCGGCCGCTCCATGCAGAGCGAGCTCGACGCCCTCACCCAGGCGCTGGAGGCTCCCGAGCGTCCGCTGCTCGCGGTGGTGGGCGGCGCCAAGGTCTCCACCAAGCTGGAGCTGCTGGGCAATCTGGTGCGCAAGGTGGACGTGCTGGTGATCGGCGGCGGCATGGCCAACACCTTCCTCGCCGCCCAGGGCAAGAAGGTCGGCAAGTCGCTGTGCGAGCACGACCTCACGGGCACCGCCCGCGAGATCCTCGAAAAGGCCGCCGATGCGGGCTGCGAGATCGTGCTGCCCATCGACGTGGTGGTCACCAAGGAGTTCAAGGCCAACGCCCCGCACCGGGTGGTGAGCGTGGACGAGGTGGCCGACGACGAGATGATCCTCGATGCCGGCCCGAACAGCGTCGAGCACGTAAAGGACAAGCTCAACCAGGTGAAGACCGTGGTCTGGAACGGCCCGTTCGGCGCCTTCGAGATGGAGCCCTTCGACGCCGCGACCAACGCGGTGGCGCAGGAGGTCGCGGCGCTCACCAAAGCCGGGCGCGTGCGCTCGGTGGCGGGCGGCGGCGACACGGTGGCGGCGCTCAACCATGCCGGCGCGGGCGACGGCTTCACCTACGTCTCCACCGCCGGCGGCGCCTTCCTCGAATGGCTGGAGGGCAAGGCCCTGCCCGGCGTCGAGGCGCTGCGCCGCTGAGCACCGGATCCGGTTCTCATCATCAGTGAAACCCCGCCGCGACGGGCGGCCAACGCAGGATGAATGGACATGAGCGCTGAGCTTGATGCGATCGCACAGAAGATGGTCGCCGACGGGAAGGGCATTCTGGCCGCGGACGAGAGCAGCAGCACCATCAAGAAGCGGTTCGACGCCATCGGCGTGGAGTCCACCGAGGACAACCGCCGCGATTACCGCGAGCTGCTGTTCCGCTCCACCGAGGCCATGAAGGAGTACATCTCCGGCGTGATCCTCTTCGATGAGACCATCCGCCAGAAGGCCAAGGACGGCACCCCGCTGGTGCAGCTCATCACCGACGCCGGCTCCATTCCCGGCATCAAGGTGGACGCCGGCGCCAAGCCCCAGCCGTTCTGCCCCGGCGAGACCATCACCGAGGGCCTCGACGGCCTCGGCGGCCGGCTCAAGGAGTATTACGACCTCGGCGCCCGCTTCGCGAAGTGGCGCGCGGTGATCGACATCGACACCGCCGCCGCGGTGCCCTCCTACACCTCGATCCGCGCCAACGCCCATGCGCTCGCCCGCTATGCCGCTTTGTGCCAGGAGGCCAAGATCGTCCCGATCGTGGAGCCCGAGGTGCTGATGGACGGCAGCCACGACATCGACACCTGCTACCGCGTCACCGAGTGGGTGCTGAAGACCGTGTTCGAGGAGCTGTACTACCAGCGCATCCGCCTCGAGGGCATGGTGCTGAAGCCCAACATGATCGTGCCCGGCAAGAAGTCGCCGAAGCAGGCCTCCGTCGAGGAAGTGGCGGAGAAGACCGTGCGCGTGCTGAAGAGCTGCGTGCCCTCCGTGGTGCCCGGCATCGCCTTCCTCTCCGGCGGCCAGTCCGACGAGGAGGCCACCGCCCATCTCGACGCCATGGTGAAGCTCGGCGGCCTGCCGTGGAAGCTCACCTATTCCTACGGCCGCGCGCTGCAGGCGGCGCCGCAGAAGGCGTGGTCCGGCAAGGCCGAGAACGTGGCCGCCGCCCAGGCCGCCTTCACCCACCGCGCCCGCATGAACTCGCTGGCGGCGCTCGGCCAGTGGACCTCCTCCGAGGAGAAGAAGGCCGCCTGAGCCTTCTCCTCGCGGCAAGCATCGGGGCCGGCCACGCGCCGGCCCCTTTTCATTGCGGCGGGGGCACCGGCGCATCGTCCGCCGACCGCCGCCCGCCTGGACAATCCGCCTTCCGCGACAGCGGCCGCATCCCCGGCCGCTTTTTCGCCCGTTTCTTGGCCGACCCATCCGTCATGGCTGAACCTTCCGTGGCGCCCGGCGCGCGCCTCATGCTGATCTGGTCCCTCGGTGCGCCCCGCGAGGCGGCTGGCGCCGATGCCTGCCTCTCGGCCGGCGACGTAGCGGCCGTGATCCTCCGGCCCGGCACGCTGGCGGGCGATGCGCTGCGCGAGCGGCTGGAGGCCGTCGTGCCCGCCATCCAGGCCCATGGCGCCGCGGCGCTGCTGGACGGCTCCGCCGACGCGGTTTCCGCAAGCGGCCTCGATGGCGCCCACGTGCGCGCCGCGACCGATGCGCTCAAGGCCACCCTCGGCGCCCTGAAGCCGCAGTTCATCGTCGGCACGGGGCCCCTCCCCGGTCGCCACGAGGCGATGGAGGCCGGCGAGGCGGGGGTCGATTACGTACTGTTCGGCCCGCTCGATCCCGCGCCTGAGGATTTCCCCCGCACGGTGAGCCTCGCCTTCTGGTGGGCCGAGCTGTTCGAGGTGCCCTGCGTCGCCGTCGCCTCGACCCTCGACGAGGTGGAGGCCCTCGCCCTCGCCCGCGCGGATTTCGTGGCCCTTGCCGAGCCGCTGGCCAGCGACCCCGCCCGCATCGCCGAGGCTCAGGCCCGGATGGAAGCCGCCCTCGACACCGCCGAAATGACCGGCGACGGGGCGGGGCAGCCCTCATGACGGGCCGGCCGCCGATGCCATTGCGCCGGCGCCCCGCAGGGCACGCCCGGCCGATCGAAGCCCCGCCGTCCGCTGCGCCCGCCGGACCGCGGCCCGCCGCCAGGCGCTTTGCCCGCGGCTGTCTCGGCGGCGCCCTCGTCGCCTGCCTCCTGCCGCTCGTGCCCCCGCGCGCCGCGGCGGGACCAGCCGCGCCGGCCCCCGTCATCAAGGTCGCGTCCAAGGACAAGGCCGCCAAATCCGCCCCCGCCAAGACGGACGCCAAGGCCGACCCCAAGGCCCAGCCCGCCGCCGCTCCGCCCGCGGGCCCCGCCGATCTCGCCTACGGCGCCTACCAGCGCGGCCATTACCTCGAAGCCTTCAACGAGGCGCTGAAGCGTGCCCGCGCCGGCACCGACCCGGTCGCCATGACGCTGCTGGGCGAGCTCTACGCCCGCGGCTTCGGCGTGCCCTACGACGCGAAGAAGTCCATCGACTGGTATGAGAAGGCGGAGGCCGCCGGCTCGGTCGACGCCACCTTCGCCCTCGGCATGATGGCGCTCACCGGCCAGGGCATGAAGGCGGACGAAAAGGCGGCCATGGAGTATTTCCGCAAGGCGGCGGAACGGGGCCATGGCGCGGCCGCCTACAATCTGGGGCTCATCTACCTCCAGGGCCGCGTCGTGCCGAAGGACACCGCGAGCGCCGCCCACTGGTTCGAGAAGGCCTCCGAGCAGGAGCTCGAGGATGCCGAATATGCCTATGCCGTCCTGCTGAAGGAGGGCAACGGCGTGGAAAAGGACCTCACCGCCGCCGCGCGCATGCTCGACCGGGCGGCCCAGCGCGGCCACGTGACCGCCGAGGTCGAGCTCGGCATCATGCTGTTCAACGGCGAGGGCGTGCCCAAGGACGAGGCCGCCGCCGCCCGCCTGTTCCGCAAGGCGGCGCTGGCCGGCAACGCCATCGCCCAGAACCGCTACGCCCGCCTGCTCGCCGCCGGCCGGGGCGTGTCGCAGGACAAGGTGGCCGCCGCCACCTGGCACCTGCTGGCCAAGAAGCGCGGCCTCGGCGATTCCATGCTCGACGACGTGGTGGCGAAGCTCCCCGCCGCCGACCGCAAGATCGCCGAAGACAAGGCGGTCAAGTGGGGCGCCGCCGGCTAGAGGCTGGCGGACGCGGCCGATCCGCGGCGCCGGGCTGCCCGCCGCGCGCTGAGCCGAGGCAGGCCTTTGCCTTGACGCCGCCGCGCCGGGCAGGCACATGTCGCGGCAACACGATCCCTCATCCTCGCCGTCGCGTCGCCGAGGGGGCCTTCCGGGCCCGCCGGCGCGCGCTGACGCCTCGGTGCCATTCGCAAGCCAGGACCTCCCCGCCATGATCCGCTCGCCCCTCATCACCGTCATGGTCCAGGCCGTCCGCAAGGCGGGACGCGCGCTGGCGCGGGATTTCGGCGAGGTGGAGCAGCTCCAGGTGTCGGTGAAGGGGCCGGGGGATTTTGTCTCCGCCGCCGACCGCAAGGCCGAGCAGACGCTCCATGCCGAGCTCGCCAAGGCCCGGCCGGGCTTCGGCTTCCTGCTGGAGGAAAGCGGCCGCATCGAGGGCACCGACGACGCCAACGAATGGGTCATCGACCCGCTCGACGGCACCACCAATTTCCTCCACGGCATCCCCACCTTCGCCATCTCGGTGGCGCTGGTGCGCAACGGCGTGCCGTTTGCCGGCGTCATCTTCAATCCGGTCACCGACGAGCTTTATGTGGCGGAGAAGGGCCAGGGCGCTTTCCTAAACGACCGGCGCCTGCGCGTCGCCGCCCGCCGCTCGCTGGCCGACACCGTGATCTGCTGCGGCCTGCCCCACATGGGCCGCGGCGACCATGCCCGGTTCAACCGCGAGCTGGAGGCGATCCAGACCAAGGTGGCGGGCCTGCGCCGCACCGGCTCGGCGGCCCTCGACCTCGCCTATGTGGCGGCCGGGCGGTTCGACGCCTTCTGGGAACGCAACCTCAAGGCGTGGGACATGGCCGCGGGCATCATCCTGGTGCGCGAGGCGGGCGGCTTCGTCACCGACATGGACGACGCCGACAAGATGCTGGAGAAGGGCGACGTCATCGCCGGCAACCAGGATATCCGCCGCGACCTCTTGAAGGTGCTGCGCACCGCCTGATCAGCGCCGGGCGAACAGCTTCTCCACGTCCTTCAGCGACAGGGTGACGAAGGTGGGCCGGCCGTGGTTGCACTCCCCGGCATTGGGCGTCGCCTCCATCTCGCGCAGCAGCGCGTTCATCTCCTCCACCTTGAGGCGGCGGCCGGCGCGCACCGAGCCGTGACAGGCCATGGTGGCGGCCACATGCAGCAGGCGCCGCTCCAGCGGCAGGGCATCGTCCCATTCGGCGAGGTGCTCGGCCAGATCCCTCACCAGGCGGGTGACGTTGGCGCCGTCGAGCACCGCCGGCACCTCGCGCACCAGCACGGCGCCGGGGCCGAAGCCCTCCAGCACGAGGCCGAGCTGTGCGAGCGCGTCGGTCCGCTCCACCAGCCGGTCGGCATCGAGCGGGTCGAGCTCCACCACATGGGGGATGAGCAGGCCCTGCCGGACCGCCCCCGCCGCGGCAAGGCCGGCCTTCAGCCGTTCGTAGACGAGGCGCTCATGGGCGGCGTGCTGGTCCACCAGCACGAGGCCGTCGCGGGTCTGGGCGATGATGTAGGTGCCGTGGAGCTGGGCGCGGGCGGCGCCGAGCGGGCGGTCGAGATCGGCGGCATCGGGCGGCGTCTCATGGGCCCGCGCATCGGCGGAGGGAGCGGCGATGTCGAAGGCACCCTGCAGGGCGCCGAAGACCCCCTCGCCCATCCCCGCGCCCTCCGGACCGGCGGACTGACCGGCATCGAAGAGGGCCTGCGACGGCTCGGCCACCCCGTCCGCCGGCAGCGGGCGCGCCGGCGAGGTGCGCCAGTCGTAGCCGCCGGCGGGCAGCGCCTCGGCCGGCGCCGTGCGGACCGTCCCCGGACCGGCAAAGCCCATCGGGCGGCCCCATGCCGCGCCCGACGAGCCGCCCTCGCCGCCCAGCGCCGCGCCGGGCGCGCGGGCGAGGGCCACCAGCCTGTCGGCCATGGTGGCGGCGGTGCGTGGCACCCGCTCGGCGAGCGCATCGGTGAGGGTGCGCACCAGCAGCGCCCGGACGTTGCCGCCGTCGCGGAAGCGCACCTCGGTCTTGGCCGGATGGACGTTCACGTCCACCTCGCGCGGATCGAGGCTGAGGAACAGCGCCACCACCGGATAGCGGTCCGAGGGCAGGAGATCGGCATAGGCGGCGCGGAGCGCGCCCATGAGCAGCTTGTCGCGCACCGGCCGGCCGTTCACGAACAGATACTGGCTCAGCGAATTGGCCTTGGAGAAGCTGGGAAGGCCCGCCAGCCCTTCCAGCACCACGCCGCCCCGCTCGCCATGGACCGGGATGACGTTGCGCCCCGCCTCGGCGCCCAGCACGTCGGCGAGGCGGGCGCGGCGCCCCTCGTCGTCAGCGGCGCGGGCGGGGAAGACATGCGGCCCGCGCTCCTCGGCCACGAGGGTGATGGCCACGTCCGGACGGGCGAGCGCGAGGCGGCGCACCACGTCCACGGCCGCCGCCGTCTCGGCCCGGTCCGATTTCAGGAACTTCAGCCGCGCCGGGGTGGCGAAGAACAGGTCGCGCACCTCCACCCGCGTGCCTTCGGCCAGCGCCGCCGGCCGGACGGGCGCGACACAGCCGCCCTCCACCTCGATGGCGAAGGCCTCCGCCGCGCCGCGCGCCCGGCTGGTGAGCATGAGCCGCGCCACCGCGCCGATGGAGGGCAGCGCCTCGCCCCGGAAGCCCAGGGTCGCGATGGAGAGAAGATCCTCGCCGGCGAGCTTGGAGGTGGCGTGGCGCTCCACCGACAAAACGAGATCGTCCGGCCCCATGCCCGCGCCATCATCGGTGATGCGCAGGAGCTGCCGGCCGCCGCCGCGGATCACCACCTCGATGCGGGAGGCGCCTGCATCGAGGGCGTTCTCCATCAGCTCCTTCACCACGGCGGCCGGCCGCTCCACCACCTCGCCGGCGGCGATGCGGTCGATAAGGACAGGCGGCAGGCGGCGGATGGACATGGCGATGGAAGGCAGACCCGGTTGCAGCGAGGGGCCGCTGTGCCGGCCGGCCCTGGGCTCCGGCGACTCGCGGCCTGGAAACAGGCATTCTAGCGCGAAGCCGTGAGGGACGCGCGCGGAAGGGGAAGGGCGGGCCGCTTGTCCCCGGATTCCGGCCCCGACGCCCACGCCGGCACCGCGGACCGCCGCTGGCGAGACGCCCCTGCGCATGTGCATCAGGTTCGAGCGGCCATGGCGCAGCAAGGCCCGCAGGACACGGACGCTGTGCAGGGCGAGCAGATCGCCGGATCACCGCTGGGCAGGCGACCGCGCAGGATGGCCACCGCGTCGCCCCCGGTCCGGCCTCCGGCACGCACGGACCCCGACGGAAACGTCAGGACGATGGGACGGCAACAGATCCGGCCCCGCCCATCGGACCGCCTTCAGGGGCCGAACCTTTGCCTCTCAACCCGCCAGCGCCGCGATCACGGCATTGAGCACCGGGAACCCTTCCGGCGTCACCCTGAGGCGGTCACCGGCGCGGGCGACAAGCCCCTCCTCTTCCAGCTCGGCGATGCGCCCCCCATCGAGGGGGCGTCCGGACAGGCGGGCGAGGCGGGATAGGTCCACGCCCTCGGCCAGGCGCAGCCCCATGAGCAGCATCTCCTCGCCTTCCTCCTCGGGCGCCAGGGCGTCATCGCCGACCAGCCCGTGGCCCGCCTCGGCCACCCGCGCCAGCCAGCGGTCCGGCGAGCGCTCGGTGGCGAGGGCACGGCGCCGCCCCGCGACCTGCAGCCGGCCGTGGGCGCCGGGGCCGATCCCCGCATAGGTGCCGTAGCGCCAGTAGACGAGATTGTGCCGCGCCTCGGCGCCCGGGCGGGCATGGTTCGAAACCTCATAGGCCGGCAGGCCGGCGGCAGCGGTGATCTCCTGCGTCACGTCCCAGAGCTCGCGGGCGAGGCCGTCATCGGGCAGCACCAGCCGGCCGGCGCCGTGCAGCTTGGCGAAGGCCGTGCCCTCCTCGATGGTGAGCTGGTAGAGGGAGAGGTGCTCGCAGCCCTCGCCGAGGGCGCGCTTCAGCTCCGCCGCCCACTGCTCCGGCCTCTGGCCCGGCCGGGCATAGATGAGATCGAAGGAAACCCGCTCGAACGCGGCCCGCGCCAGCGCCACGGCGGCCAGCGCCTCGTCCACCGAATGCATGCGGCCGAGGGCCTGCAGCGCGTCATCGTGGAGCGCCTGCACGCCGAGGGACACCCGGTTCACCCCCGCCGCGCGGTAGCCGGAAAAGCGCTCCGCCTCGACCGAGGTGGGGTTGGCCTCCAGGGTGATCTCCGCATCGCCGGTCAGCGGCCAGGCGGCATCGATGGCGTCCAGGATCGCCCCGACCGTGGCGGGCGCCATGAGCGAGGGCGTGCCGCCGCCGAAGAACACCGTCTGCGCCCTCCGCGGCCCGGAAAGGGCACGCATGTGCGCCATCTCGCGCTTCAGGGCGGCGACGAAGGCCGCCTCGTCGGGCGGCGTCGCGCGCACGTGGCTGTTGAAGTCGCAATAGGGGCATTTGGCGCGGCAGAACGGCCAGTGCACATAGACGCCGAAGCCGCCTTCGTCCGCCGGACCGGCAGCCGCCGGCGGCTCGCCCGCGCGGGCGAGGGCGGCATCGGCATCCGGCGACAGGGCAGCACTCACGGGCGATCTCACGATTTCAGGCACGCCTCCGACAGCTTCAAGAAGGCCCGCGCCCGGTGCGACAGGCCGAGGCCCAAAGGCGGAAGTCCGTGCTTCTCCTCGGCCGTCATCTCGCCGAAGGTGCGCGCGTGGCCCTGCGGCATGAAGATGGGATCATAGCCGAAACCGGCGTCGCCGCGCGGCGGCCATACCAGGGTGCCCTCCACCGTGCCGAGGAACTCCTCCAGGTGCCCGTCCGGCCAGGCGACGCAGAGCGCCGAGACGAAGCGGGCGCGGCGCTGGCCGGGAGCGCTGGCGCCGGCCGTCTTGAGGCCCTCCTCCACCTTGCCCATGGCGGCCGCGAAATCCTTGCCCGGCCCGGCCCAGCGGGCGGAATAGATGCCCGGCGCGCCGCCCAGCGCATCCACCGCGAGGCCGGAATCATCGGCGAAGGCGGGAAGCTGCGCCGCGTGCGCCGCCGCTTCCGCCTTGATGCGGGCGTTGCCCTCGAAGGTCTCGGCGGTCTCCTCGGGCTCGGGCAGGCCGAGCTCACCGGCCGAGACCGCCTCGATGCCATAGGGGGCGAGGAGGAAGCGCAGTTCCTCCAGCTTGCCGGGATTGTGGGTGGCGACCACGAGGCGGCCGGTGATGCGGCGATGGGCCATCAGCCGACGGCCAGCTTCTGCAGGCCCACGAGCTTGTCCACGCCGCTGCGCGCGAGGGAGAGCAGCGACAGCAGCTCATCCTGGGTGAAGGGCGTCTTTTCCGCCGTGCCCTGGATCTCGATGATGCCGCCCGAGCCGGTCATGACGAAATTGGCGTCGGTCTCGGCCACGGAATCCTCGGCATAGTCGAGGTCGAGCACGGGGGTGCCCTCATAGATGCCGCAGGACACCGCCGCCACGTGCTCCTTGAGGGGCATGGTGCGGATCATGGAGCGCGAGAGCATCCAGGAGAAGCAGTCGTGCAAAGCGATCCAGGCGCCGGTGATGGCGGCGGTGCGGGTGCCGCCATCGGCCTGGAGCACGTCGCAATCGAGGGTGATCTGCTTCTCGCCCATGGCCACGAGGTCGGTGGCCGAGCGCAGGGAGCGGCCGATCAGGCGCTGGATCTCCTGGGTGCGGCCCGAGGGGCGGCCGGTGGTGGATTCGCGGCGGGTCCGCTCCAGGGTGGCGCGGGGCAGCATGGCATATTCGGCGGTGACCCAGCCGCGCCCCTGCCCCTTCAGCCACGGCGGCAGGCGCTCTTCCAGGGTGGCAGCCACCAGCACGTGGGTCTCGCCGAACTTGACGAGGCAGGAGCCTTCGGCGTGGCGCATCACGCCCCGCTCGAAGGAGACGGCGCGCATTTCATCGGCGGCGCGCTTGCTGGGGCGCATGGGACCATCCTTTGGACTTTGGAACGAGCGATCCCGGCGCGGACGCGGCCGGCTCGCCGCGCCTCTTTTAGGGGGCGGGTCGGGGGGCGGCAAGGGGCGGCAAAGCGGCGGCACAGAGGGCGCGGCCGCCCGACCCTCAACGGCAAAGCTTGAAGCGCGGCGCAAGAGGGGACACATATAGACGACGCACGCCTTGGCTTCCGCCGGCGGAGGAAAGGCAGGCGCGAACAGGCAACAAGGCAGGTGACGGCCGTGGCGCTCGACCCGCTCCTTTCCCTTTCCACCGGCGCGCTGGCGCAGATCGACGAGCGCTCGCGCGAGATCTTCCGCCAGATCGTGGAGAGCTACCTTGCCACCGGGGAGCCGGTGGGCTCGCGCAACATCTCCCGCCTCATCCCCATGACGCTGTCGCCCGCCTCGGTGCGCAACGTGATGGCGGACCTGGAGGCGGCCGGCCTCATCTACGCCCCGCACACCAGCGCCGGGCGCCTGCCCACCGAGCAGGGGCTGCGCTTCTTCGTCGATGCGCTGCTCGAGATCGGCGACGTGAACGAGCGCGACCGCACCAATATCGAGGCCCAGGTCATGGCCGCCGCCAAGGGCGCGACCGTCGAGGGCGTGCTCAAGGAGGCCTCAACCCTGCTCTCCGGCCTGTCGCGCGGCGCCGGCGTGGTGACCGCCGCCAAGACCGACCCGCGCCTGAAGCATGTGGAGTTCGTGCCGCTGGATACCGGCCGCGCCCTTGTGATCCTCGTCTCCGAGGACGGGCAGGTGGAGAACCGGGCGCTGCCCCTGCCGCCGGGCCTTCCCATGTCGGCGCTCACCGAAGCGTCGAACTTCCTCAACGCCCACATCCGCGGCCGCACGCTGGCCGAGGCGCGGGCCGAGATGGAGACCCTGCTGGCGCAGATCCGGCGCGACCTCGATGCGCTGACCGCCCGGGTGGTGGAGGAGGGCCTCGCCTCCTGGTCGGGCGACGAGCCGGCCGAGCGCAAGCTGATCGTCCGCGGCCAGGCCAAGCTGCTGGAGGATCTCAGGGCGCTGGAGGACCTGGAACGCATCCGCCTCCTGTTCGACGACCTGGAATCCAAGCGCGAGGTGGTGGACCTGCTCGGGCGGGCCGAGGAGGCGCAGGCGCTGCGCATCTTCATCGGCTCGGAGAACCGGCTGTTCTCCCTCTCGGGCTCCTCCACCATCGTTGCCCCCTATCGCGACGGGCAGGGGCGCGTGGTGGGCGTGCTGGGCGTCATCGGCCCGACGCGGCTCAATTACGGGCGCATCGTGCCCATGGTGGACTATACCGCCCGCCTGGTGAGCCGGGTGCTCGGCGCCCCGGGCGTGGACGCCGCCTGAGTCGCCGGCGCGCACCGTCCCGCAAGCCCGCCGGCAAATGTCGTGTTCCCTTCGAACCGCTGTGCGAAGTACGCCAATTGTGAGCAGGCAGGACCGCATATTCATTGCATTCGCGCACGCACGCTGCGCTGCAACATCCTGAAAAGTTTGATCTATCTCAAATTGAACCGAAAACGGCACGCATTTTGAAGGGTTCCAGGCTCCGGTCCCTCAAGCCCGCGAGCCGTCATGTCTGAAGTTGCCGACGCTACCGAAGAAGCCCTCGAAATCCCCCAGCTCTACAAGTACCACGTGTTCGCCTGCTTCACGCAGCGCCCGCCGCAGCATCCGCGCGGCTCCTGCGGCGCGAACGGCGCCCAGCCGCTGTGGGAGCGCCTCGCCAAGAAGATCGAGGCGTCGGGCCAGCGCGATATCTGCATGACCTCCTCGGGCTGCCTCAGCTTCTGCCAGGCCGGGCCGATCATGGTGGTCTATCCGCAGGGCGTCTGGTACGTGCCGCGCACCCCCGAGGACATCGACGAGATCGTCGAATCCCACCTGCTGAACGACAAGCTGGTGGAGCGCCTCATCGTGGTGCCGCGCATCTGAGTTTCGAAGGCGGGGGCACCAGGGAGCCGCAGGGAGCGCAACGAAGCCGTCGCGCCCGACACCGCTCTCCCGCTGCCCGCCTTCCCCGTCGGATCATGCCGTCCCGCTGATCCGATCCGTGCCCGATCCCGCTGATCCCCCTGCCCGGGGATCGCGGGATCGCGGCGCCGCTTCAAGGCCCGAGCCGCGCCTCACATTCCGCGCGCCCGGGCCTTTTTCTTCCCGACAGATCCGCGACGGCACCCGGTCCCGCCCGAGGCGGGCACCGGGCGCGGGCGGCTCACGCCACCGACTGCATCGCCTCGATGATCGCGGTGCCCATCTCCTGGGTGCCGACGGTGGGGGTGCCCTTCGGGGCGATGTCGGCGGTGCGCTTGCCGTCCGCCAGCACCTTGGCGATGGCCGCGTCGATGCGGTCGGCCACCTCGCCCTGGTTGAAGGAATAGCGCATCGCCATGCCCAGGGAGCCGATCATGGCGATGGGATTGGCGAGGCCCTTGCCGGCGATGTCGGGAGCCGAGCCGTGCACCGGCTCGTACATGGCCGAGCGCTTGCCGGTCTTCTCGTCCACCGCGCCGAGCGAGGCGGACGGCAGCATGCCGAGCGAGCCGGTGAGCATGGCGGCGATGTCGGAGAGGATGTCGCCGAACAGATTGTCGGTGACGATCACGTCATACTGCTTGGGCCAGCGCACCAGCTGCATGGCAAGCGAATCGGCGAGGTTGTGCTCCAGCTCCACGTCCTTGTACTCGCGGTCGTGCACCTGGGTGACCACTTCCTTCCACAGCACGCCGGAGCGCATCACATTGTGCTTCTCCGAGGAGGTCACCTTGTTGCGCCGGGTGCGGGCGAGGTCGAAGGCGACGCGGGCGATGCGCTCGATCTCGTAGGTCTCGTAGACCTGGGTATCGATGGCGCGCTTCTGGCCGTTGCCGAGATCGGTGATGGTCTTGGGCTCACCGAAATAGACGCCGCCGGTGAGCTCGCGCACGATCAGCAGGTCGAGCCCCTCCACCACCTCGCGCTTGAGGGAGGAGGCATCCGCCAGCGCCGGATAGCAGATGGCCGGGCGCAGATTGGCGAACAGGGCGAGATCCTTGCGCAGGCGCAAAAGGCCCGCCTCGGGGCGCGCCTCATAGGGCACGTCCGCCCACTTGGGGCCGCCCACCGCCGCCAGCATCACCGCATCGGCCGCCTTGGCGCGGTCCATGGCGGCGTCGGTGATCGCCACCTTGTGGGCGTCGTAGGCGCAGCCGCCGACGAGGTCCTCCTCGATGGCGAAGGAGGCGAGCCCCGCCTCCTCCAGATAGGCGATCACCCGCTTCACCTCCGCCATGACTTCGGGGCCGATGCCGTCGCCGGCGAGAAGGAGCAGCTTGTGGGTGGCCATCAGATGAATCCTCGGAAATGGCGCCGTCCGGGTCGCGCGAGGGGCGGGGGCCGGAGGCGGTGGGGAGCCCGGCGCGGGGCGCGCGGCCGGTGCGGCGGTCCGGCTCTAGAACCTCGCCGCCGCGAGCGCAAGGGTTGCGCGCGTCCGCGCCACGACGGGCCGGGCGGCGCGGATCCGCGGGAACGAGGGGGACGTCACGCCGGCCGGGCGCAGTCCCGCGGCCTTGGTCGTGCCGGTCGCGCACAATGCTGCGTTGCATCCAGAATACCGCTCATGTCATCCTTCCGCGGCGTCATCGGTGGAGAGCCAGATGGATCATCGATTCCCGGTCGGTAGAGTGGCGGCGATCATCTGTGCAGTCCTGGCGCTCGGGCTTTCCATCGCCGCGCCGGCTCCCGCCCGCGCCGCATCGACGGTCGCCCCGCCCTCGCGCTATGTGCCCACGAGCCCCGCGTTCAAGGCCCTGCCCGCCCCGATCCGGACCTACGTCACGGAGCGCCGGCAAGGCTGCCTCGATACCTACGCCTTCATGTCGCCGGAAGAGCGCGTCCAATACTTTTACATTCCGGCCGACGACATGGCGGGCATCCACCAGGCGCAGCTCGGCGGCCGGCGCGCCATCATCGTGGACAATATCGACCTGTGCACCACGGACGTGGTCGGCGGAAACTGCAACACGCGCGGCTGCCCCACGTTCGTGTGGCTGGAGATGGGCCCCGGATCCTGGCGCAAGCTGCCGGATCAGGACTTTCCCATTCAGGTCGACCCCAACTCGCATGCTTCCGAGTGGCTCGATATCGCCCCGCGCTACCGCCATCCGCGCTGCATCGCCGGCGCGACCGAGGACGGATGCGGCCTGCGGTGGAAGTTCGCGCGCGTGCCGCCCTCGATGAAGATCCCGGCGAGCCTGCCGGCGCCCGGTCCGGCGGCAGGAGGCGATGGGGCCGCTCGCTGGTCATACGGGCGCCACCCGGTGCTCGGGCTTTCCGCCCATGTGGCGGTGGGCAACGAAGCGATCGGCTTCGCCTGCATCCAGGGCGGCGGCGGCTGGACCGTTTCCTACCGCATGACACCCGGCCTCGTGCCCGGCGTGAAGCGTCCCGAGATCAGCATGGTTGGGATATTCCTCAATCCCTTCGAGATCAGCGGCGGCGGATCCTTCGATGCCAATCCCGCCGGATACATGGAGCAGAAGCAGAGCTACTGCGAAAGCCCGATCGCCAGCTACAGGAAAGCCGGCTCGGCTCTGCTGGTGGATGGCGACAAGCTTGGATTCACCGCCGGCGGCCCGCGGGTCATCATGGAGATCGAGCAGAACGGCCAGCACTTCACGGTGAGCAAGGAAGACGACATCAAGCAGCTCGCCCGCAGCGTGCCGATCCCCCTTGCCGGATCGGGGGTGGCCATCAACCAGCTGATCGGCGCCTGCCCGGCGCTGCACCGCGAGGTCAATGCGGGGTGCGATCAGGACTGAAGCGCAGTTTGCATTTTCGGAAGCATCTGCTGAGCTTAGTCAACTATATTTTCCCGTTTGCCCGCCAAGTTCATGCCGCATGCTGAATCATGTCTCGTTAAACCCACGAAACTGCATGAATTCCGCGTATCGTCTTGCGCATTAACCCTGCGTAATGGTAAACGGTTAAAGTCGATCATCGCTTCCGGATGGCTGAGAACACCCATGGCACCGTTCGCATCCCGTTTTCATTTGACGCATTTCTGCATGATTGGACTGGCATTGATCCTCGGCGCGCCGCCGGCCCACGCCCAGGGGACGTCCGGCAAGGGCACCATCCAGGGCCAGCTCGGCTTTCCCGCCGAATACATCCCCTCGGACATGATCATCTGCGCCCAGAACATCGCGTCCAAGGCACAGCAATGCACCACGGCCAAGGGGCGGGACAACTATCGGCTGAGCGTTCCGGCCGGCCGCTATCATGTCTATGCGACGTTGCCGAAGGGCCGCAAACCCGCAAGCGACCTGAAGAGCGGCTACCGGGCCTACTATTCCCAGCACGTCACCTGCGGGCACAATGTCGCGTGCCCCTCCCATGCGCCGATCCCCGTGACGGTGAAGGCGGGCCAGACGGTGCGGGGGATCAATCCCACGGACTGGTACAATCGCTGAGCGCGTGCCGGCCGCCCGGTGGCGCCGGCCGCCCCGGGTTGCCGGTGGCCAGCCGCGTCCTCCGGCCGGAGGACGCGCTGCGCCTGCCGGTCAGGCGGCGAGGGAGTCCAGGGCCTCGATGGTCCTGAGCGCGGCGTCGAATTCCCCGGCCGCAGCCTCCGCGGCGCCGTTGGTGGCCTCGGCGGTGATGATCTCCACCTGCTCGAAGCCGATGAAGCGCAGCAGCTGCTCGAGGTAGGGCTTGAGATGGTCGAGCCCGGCCAGCATGCCGCCGGGCTTGTAGCTCGCCGCCCCATAGGCGATGGCGACGAACGCGGGCTTGCCGGTGACGAGGCCGCGGAACGTCGCCCCGTCATAGGCCACCGTGCGATGGATGCGCACCACGTGATCGATCCAGGCCTTCAGCGCGGACGGCGGGCCGAAATTGTACATCGGGCTGGTGATCAGCACCGCGTCCGCCGCCTCCAATTCGCCGATGAGCCGGTCGGACAGGGCGATCGCGTCGGTGAGCGCCGCGCTGCGCTCCTCGGCCGGGGTGTAGTAGGCGGCAATGGTGGTGGCGGAGATGTGCGGCAGGGGCTCCGCCGCAAGGTCGCGCCGCACCACGCCGGCGCCGGGCATCCGGGCGCGCCAGCGCGCCTCCAGGGCATCGCCCAGGAGACGGGAGCGCGAGCCCTCGATGCGGGCGCTGGAATCGATGCGAAGCAGGGTCTTCATGCCAGGACCTCCAGGAAGGACGAGCGTGGGATCAGCAGGGGACCGCCGGAGTGACGGTCGCGTCGCCCGGACCATCACTCGTGCCCATGGCGTCGAAAAATGGCCGCGCGGCCAGTTCAGTCGTGCAATATTCACATGAATGAGGACTGTCACACGGAGCGCCCATGGATCTCGCCCAGCTGCGGCTGTTCGTGCGCGCCGCCGAGCGCGGCAGCTTCGCCGCCGCCGCGCGCGACCTCGACATGGATGCCTCCGCGGTCTCGCGCGCCGTGGCCGCGCTGGAGGCGGAGCTGGGCACCCGGCTCCTGCAGCGCACCACCCGCACCATGGCGCTGACCGAGGCGGGACAGGCCTATCTCGCCCGCGTCGGTCCCATCCTCGACGAACTCGACCGGGCGCGCGACGAGGTGGCCGCCGCCGGCGCCGAGCCCGTGGGCACGCTGCGCCTCACCACCTCCGTCGCCTTCGGCGCCGCCTGCCTGATGCCCCTCGTGCCGGAGATGCGGGCGCGCTTCCCCCGGCTCAAGCTCGAACTGCTGATCTCCGACAGCAACCTCGACCTCGCGACCGAGCGCATCGACATCGCGCTGCGCCTCGCGCCCGAGCCCCGGGCGGATCTCATCGGCGTGCGCCTGTTCGCGACCCGCTACCGGGTGGTCGCAAGCCCCGGCTATCTCGCCCGCGAGGGCACCCCCGCAACCCCCGGCGCGGTGCGCGATCGCCCCGCTATCGTGTTCGCCCTGCCGGAGTTCCGCTCGCGCTGGCTGTTCCGCCGGGAGGGGGAGATCGAGGACGTGCCGGTTGCGGCGGGCCTCGCCATTTCCAGCGGCCTCGCCATCCGCCAGGCGGCGCAGGACGGGCTCGGCCTCGCCCTGCTGCCCGATTGGCTGGTGGGCGGTGATCTCGCCGCCGGCGCGCTGGTGGATGTCTTTCCCGAGCATGAGGTGACCGCCACCTCGTTCGACACCGCCGCCTGGCTGCTCTACGCCAGCCGGCAGTACCTGCCGCGCAAGGTGCGGCTGATGATCGACTTCCTGCGCGAGCGCCTCACCGGCCCCGCGGCGCCGGCGCCGCGACGGAAACCGGAAGGGCCGCGAGGCGGCTCCTGAGGCCCGGCACCACGAGGTCGAGGAAGGCGCGCAGCTTCGCCGCAGGAAGGCGCGCCTCGGGGTAGACCACCTGCACCGGCAGCGGCGGCCCTTCGAACTCCTCCAGCAGCAGGACGAGCCGGCCCGCCGCCACCTCCTCCTCCACCTGGTAGGACAGGACGCGGGTGATGCCGCGCCCGCGCGCCGCCGCGTCGATGGCGGCCCCGGCGCCGTTGACGATGTAGTGCGGCGCGACGGTCACCTGACGGCGCGCCCCGCCGGACGGCCCCGGCGCGAAGCTCCAGCTCGCGGTCTCGGTGATCTGGGAGAAGGACACCACGCGGTGGCCGGCAAGGTCCGCCGGAACCTGCGGCGTGCCGCGCGCGTCGAGATAGGCGGGGCTCGCGCACACCACGCGCCGCACCTGCCCCACCCGGGTGGCGAGCAGGCTGGAATCCGGCAGGTGGCCGATGCGCACCGCCGCATCGTGTCCCTCGTCGATCAGGCTCACCACGCGATCGACCAGCAGCAGCCGGGCCTCCAGCGTGGGGTGGGCCTCCAGCAGCTCTTCCACCAGCGGCCCCACGTGCAGCCGCCCGAAGGTGACCGGAGCGGTCACCGAAAGCAGGCCGCGCGGCTCGGTGCGCTCCCCGGCGGCGAGCAGGTCCGCCGCCGCGAGGTCGGCCAGGATGGTGCGGCAGGAGGCGAGGTAGCGCTCTCCCGCCGGCGTGAGGTGCAGCGCCCGCGTGGTGCGGTGGAGCAGGCGCGTGCCGAGCCGCTCCTCCAGCAGCGCCACCGCCCGCGTGATGGCCGCCGGCGAGCGGCCGAGGCGCCGCGCCGCGCGGGCGAGGCTGCCCTCGTCGAGGGCGGTGACGAAGGCCGACATCGCCTCGATGCGGTCCATCCGCGCCTCCATTATTACGCTGAATGAAACAATAGGTTTCAAACTCTAGTCATTCTGCGCAATTCCGGGAAGCCCTAGCCTGTCCCTGCCGCCTCAAGACGGCAGCGCGCCCTGCCTAAAGGGCTTTTCCCGGAAGGACATCCCATGAGCCGCATCCCCGCCCTCGATCCCGCCGCCGCCACCGGCCCGGCCAAGGAGCTGCTCGCCGCCGTCGCGGCGGCCTTCGGCGCCACCCCCAACCTGTTCCGGGTCGCCGCCCGGGCCCCGGCGGCGCTGGAGGCGCTGATCGCCATCAACGGCGCGCTCGGCGCGGGCGCGCTGCCCGCGACCACCCGCGAGAGCCTCGCCCTCGCGGTGGCCGAGAGCAACGGCTGCGACTACTGCCTGTCCGCCCACGCGCGGATCGGCCGGGGCGCCGGCCTCTCCGACGCGGACATCGCGCTCGCCCGGTCCGGCCACGCCGCCGACGCCAGGGCGGACGCCGCCATCGGCTTCGCCCGCGCGGTCCTTGCCCGGCGCGGCCGGGTGAGCGACGCCGAGCTGGCCGCCGCCCGCGGCGCGGGGCTCGACGACGGCGCGCTGGTGGAGGTGGTGGCCCACGTGGCCCTCAACATCTTCACCAACTACCTGAACAACGTGGCCGAGACCGAGATCGACTTCCCGCTGGTGCGCGCCGGCGTGCCGCAAGCGGCCTGAGACGGCCGCCACGGCGGGCGCCGCGGCCGTGCCGCCGCCCGCCGATGCCGTCCCCTCCGGACCCCCGCCGGGCCCGGCACCCGTCGTCGTTCAACGGGGATCCACCATGTCCGACCCGAACCACACCCCGCCCTCCAGCGACATCGCCTTCACCCCCGCGGTGAAGGCGGCGCAGGACGCCCGCGGATCGCGCGCCCTCTATGCCCGGATGGAGGCGCGGGGCGGCTTCCGCACCCGCATCACGGCGGATCTCGCGCACTTCGTCGGTGAGATCGACACCGCCTATCTCGCCACCGCGAACGCGGCCGGGCAGCCCTATGCGCAGCATCGCGGCGGGCCGAAGGGCTTCATCCAGGTGCTCGATGCGCAGACCCTCGGCTTCGCCGACTTCAGCGGCAACCGCCAGTATGTGACGCTGGGCAACATCGCCGAGAACCCGAAGGCCTTCCTGTTCCTGATGGACTACGCCTTCGGCCGCCGCATCAAGATCTGGGGCGAGCTGACGGCGGTGGAAGGCGATGCCGGCCTTCTCGCCCGCCTGATGCCGCCGGACTATGCCGCCTCCGCCGAGCGCGCCCTCGTGATGCGCGTGCACGCCTGGGACGTGAACTGCTCGCGCCATATCCCCCGCAAGGTGGACGCCGCCCAGGCGGCCGCCGCCATCGCGGCGCGCGAGGCGCGGATCGTCGGGCTGGAGGCGGAGGTCGCCCGCCTCGCCGCGCTCGTCGCCGCCAATGCCGCATCCGGACCGGGCCTGTGAGCCCGATCCATTCACTGCTTCGTGAGGCCTGTAACGCGGGCGCCGTGCCGGCCGAATTCCTCGCAGGTCACCCATTCAGACGGGGCGTTCCATGATCGACACCCAGGATGCCGCATCGAGCTGCGCCATCGCCGTCATGGCGAAGGCCTCCGCTCCGGGGCGGACCAAGACGCGGCTCACCCCGCCGCTCGACCCGGGGGAGGCCGCGGCCTTCAACACGGCCTTCATCAAGGACATCGTGGGCAACATCCTCGCCGCCGGCCAGTCGGCGCGCATCCTGCCCTATGTCGCCTATGGGCCGGCGGGGGCGGCATCCTTCTTCGACGCGGTGCTGCCGCCCGGCGTCGGCCGGCTGGAAGCGGCGCTGCCCGGCTTCGGCGCGTGCCTCCAGGCGACGCTCGGCCACCTCTTCGCCCTCGGCCATCCGGCGGCGGCGGTGCTGAATTCCGACAGCCCCACGCTGCCGCCCGCGCTGCTCGCCGAGATGGCCGAGGTGCTGGCCCGGCCCGGCGACCGCGCGGTGCTCGGCCCCTCCACCGACGGCGGCTATTACGTGCTCGGCCTCAAGGCGCGCCACTGGCGCCTGCTGGAGGAGATCGACTGGAGCACCGAGCGCGTCGCCGACCAGACCCTGGCGCGCGCCGCCGAGATCGGCCTTCCCGTCCACCTGCTGCCGCCCTGGTACGACGTGGACGACGCCCCGGCCCTGCGCCTGCTGCACGGCGAGCTGATCGCCGGCGTGCCGTTCGGCGCGTCGCGCCTCGCCCGCGGCGCCGCCCGCCATTCCGAAGCGCTGATGCGCCGGCTCCTCTCGGCCGCCGGCCTCGCCGCGCGCCTCGACCTGCCCGACATCGCCGCCCCGGACCTCACCCCGCCCGAGATCGCGCCCGCCGCCGACCCGCCACGGCCGCGCGTCTCGTGAGCACGCCCCTTCCCTTTTGGAACAACGGACCAGCCCCATGAACCTCATCACCCCCGGCAGCCCCATCGAGGCCCGGCGCTATTTCGAGCAGGCGGAGACGAACCGCACCGCCGTGCCGGTGAAGAAGCCGGTGTGCCTCTATCTGGAGACCACCAACCGCTGCAACCTTCTGTGCACCACCTGCCCGCGCACCTATGAGGAGCTGGAGCCCCCGGCCGACATGAGCTGGGAGCTGTTCACCTCCATCGTCGACCAGATCCCCGATCTGGCGCGCTGCGTGCTCCACGGGGTGGGCGAGCCCATGCTGGTGCCGGACCTCGACCGCATGGTCCGCTACCTGAAGGATCGCGGCACCTACGTGCTGTTCAACACCAACGGCACGGTGCTGACCGAGAAGAACGGCCGGGCCCTGATCGCCGCCGGCCTCGACGAGCTGAGGGTGTCGCTCGACGCCTCCACCGCGGCGTCCTACCGCGCCATCCGCGGCAAGGACTATTTCGACCGCGTGCTGCGGAACGTACGCGCCTTCCGCGAGCTGCAGGAGCGCGAGGGCCACAGCCATCCGCGCGTCTCCGCCTGGCTCACCGGCCTCAAGGAGACCGTCGCCGAGCTGCCCGCCTTCGTGCGGGTCGCCGCCGAGCTCGGGGTGAAGGAGGTCTACCTCCAGCGCCTTGTCTATTTCGAGACCGGCGCCGTGGGCTTCGCCCGGCCGGATCAGGCGCTCTACGAGCAGACCGACGCCGACGAGGCGGGCTATATCGCCGAGGCGACGCGGATCGCCGCCGAGCTGGGCATGACCTTCTCGGCCTCCGGCGCGGTCGCCGAGCCCGGCATGAGCCTGAAGCGCGCCGATGCCGGCACCCCGTGGTCCATGTGCCGCCGGCCCTGGACCGTGATGTATTTCACCGCCAACGGCCGCGCCCTGCCCTGCTGCATCGCGCCCTTCTCCCAACACGGCTACGACAACTACACGCTGGGTGACGCGCGGACGCAGAGCCTCGCGCAGATCTGGGAGGGCGAGGCCTACCGCGCCTTCCGCGACGGCCTCCTCTCCGACACGCCGCCGGAGGCCTGCGCCAACTGCGGCCTGCGCTGGAGCCTCTAGATGATGCATCCGAGCGCTCCCCGCGCGGCCGCGAAGGTCGTGCTCATCGTCCCGACGCTGAACGAGGCGGCGACCATCGGCGGCACCCTCGCCGAGATCCCCACCGGCTGCGTCGACCGCGTGGTGGTGGTCGACAGCGGCTCCACCGACGGCACGCGGGAGATCGCCGCCGCGGCCGGCGCGCGGGTGCTGAGCGTGGGCCGCGGCTTCGGCCGCGCCTGCCTCGAAGGCGTGTGCGAGGCCCGCGACGCCGACATCATCGCCTTCATGGACGCGGACGGGGCGGACGATCCCGCCTTCCTGCCCGCGCTGCTGGCGCCGGTGGCCGACGGGACGGCCGATTTCTCCATCGCCTCGCGGACCCGCGGCGTGCGCGAGGCCGGCTCCATGGCCTGGCACCAGGTTGCGGCCGGATGGGCCGCCGGCCTCGGCATCCGCGCGCTTTACGGCGTGCCCTTCTCCGACATGTGCACCTTCCGGGCGATCCGCCGCGATGCGCTCCTCGCCCTCGGCATGCGCGAGCTGACCTACGGCTGGAACATCGAGATGCAGATGCGCGCCGCCCGCGCCGGGCTCGGCATCGTCGAGATCCCGGTGGCCTACCGCTGCCGCCGCGGCGGCACCTCGAAGGTCGCCGGCAACCTCGGCACCTCGCTCACCGCCGGAACCCGCATCGTCTCCACCTTCCTGCGCGTCGCCACGCAGATGTCCGCGCCCGCCGCCGCGCCCCACAAGATGTGAGTGCCTGCCATGCTGCTCCAGCCCCTGCCCGATACCGACGAGAGCGCGCCGACCCAGCGCCCCGTTCCTCTGCCCACCGGCCTGCCGCCGCTGATCGAGCGCACCGACTACCGCGCGCCCTCGGTGTTCCGGCCCGAGAACATGATGCGCGAGGCGCGCCGCCAGAAGGGACTGTCCGCCGGCCCGGTGCCCCGCGTCGTGCTGCTCGATCCGGACGGCGACATGGTGGACTACGTGCGTGCGCACCGCAGCGCGACCCGCTCGCCCTACTGGGCCTGCTACCACACCGACATGTGGGTGTGGGAGGAGGCGGGGCTCAGCTTCGGCATCGTCGGATATGCGGTGGGGGCGTCCTTCTCGGTGCTGGTGGCGGAACAGGCCTTCGTGTGCGGCTGCGACCTGCTGATCTCCATCGCCTCGGCAGGGCAGATCGCCGACCATGCGCCGCCCTCCTATCACATCGTCATCGACCGGGCGCTGCGCGACGAGGGAACCAGCTACCATTACCTGCCGCCGGCCCCCTTCGCCCCGGCCGATCCCGGGCTGGTGCGCCTCGCCCTCGGCGCCTTCGGAACGCTGGGCTGGCCGGTCCTCGCCGGCCCCACCTGGACCACCGACGCGCCGTTCCGCGAGACCGAGGGCACCATCGCGCGCCGCAAGGCCGAGGGCATGCTCGCGGTGGAGATGGAGGCAGCCGCGCTCTACGCCTTCGCCCAGGCGCGGATGAAGGACGTGCTCTGCCTCGCCCATGTCACCAACCAGCTCGGATGCGTGGATGGCGACTTCGAGAAGGGCGACCACAACGGCGCCTCGCGCTCCATCGCGCTGGCCGCCGCCTTCGTCGCCGCCTGGACGGCGCGCCGCGCCGCCGGTGCCGAGGCAAGCGCCGCCGTCGCGCGCCGCTGACCGCAAGGGGAGACCACCGCCATGCTCGAGCGCCCCGCATACCTCGCTCTCGACAGCGACACCCTGCCGACGCGCCTCGGCGGCAGGGCCGAGCTTCTCGACCGTCTCGGCCCGCCCGCCACCTGGCAGGTGCGCGAGGTGGGCGACGGCAACCTGAACCTCGTCTTCATCGTCGCCGGTCCGAAGGGGTCGGTGGTGGTGAAGCAGGCCCTGCCCTACGCCCGCGTGGTGGGCGAGAGCTGGCCCATGTCGCTCGACCGCGCCTTCTTCGAGCACGAGGCGCTCACCCGCCTCGGCGCCCGCGATCCCGGCCGGACGCCGCAGCTGATCTTCTTCGATCCGGCGCAGGCGCTCCTCGCCATGGAGCATCTGTCGCCCCACAAGGTGGTGCGCCGCGCCTTCATCGCCGGCGAGGACCTGCCGATGCTGGGCGCGCACCTCGGGCACTATCTCGCCCGCACGCTGTTCCGCGGCTCGGACTGGTCCATGCCGACCGCCGCGCGCAAGGCCGACCTCGCGCTGTTCGCCGGCAATGTGGAGCTCAGCGGCATCACCGAGGAGCTGGTGTTCTCCGACCCCTTTAAGGCGGCGCCGCTCAACCGCCGCACGCCCGGACTCGACGACATCGCCGCGGAGCTTCAGGCCGACCGCGCCCTGAAGCTCGCCGCGCAGGAGATGAAGGCCCGCTTCTGCACCGCCGCCGAGACCCTGCTGCACGGCGACCTGCACACCGGATCGGTGATGGCCACGGCCACCGACACCCGGGTGATCGATGCCGAGTTCGCCCTCTACGGCCCCATGGGGTTCGACGTGGGCATGCTGCTCGCCAACCTGTGGATGGCCGCCTTCGCCCAGCCCGGCCATCGGGCCGATGCCGGCGCGGCGGCGCGCTATGCCGAGGGGCTGATCGCCACCGCCGAAACCCTGTGGCGGGAGTTCGCCGCGGAGTTCTCCCGGCTGTGGGGGAGCGAGCGCACCGGCATCCTCGGCGGCCGCGACCTGTTCGAGGACGGCGGCGACCCGGCGGGCGCGGACGCGGCGCTGGCGCGCCATCTCGCGCAGGTGTGGGAGGATGCCCTCGGCTTCGCCGGGATGGAGGTCTGCCGGCGCATCTTGGGCCTGGCCCACATCGCCGAGTTCGAGACGATCGAGGACGAGGGGCTCAGGGCACGCCTCGAACGGCGGGCGCTCCGCTTCGGCCGGCACCTCGCGGTCAACCGGCGCGGCATCGCGTCCATCGCCGTCGCCAGCGGGCTGGCGCGCGGCGCGGAGGGGCAGCCATGAGCCGCCCGGCGCCGCGCCGCCCGGCCTCAGCGGCGGGTGATGGCGATGCGGATCGTCTCGTCGTCCGGCACCGGGCGCGCCGCCCCGTCGGTCCGGTCGGCGAGCTTCGCCACCTCGTCGCGGGGAATGTCGAGCAGCGCGATCTGCCGGCCGAGGATCGCCACCGTCTCGATCGGAACCGGCACCGGCCGGCCGCCGCGGCCGAACCAGCCGCCCACCGGCACCACCAGCACGATGCCGCCCTCCGGCGTGCGGGCGACTTCGGTGACGAAGCCCAGGGTGCGGTCGTCATAGTCGAGCAGCGGCAGGCCGACGAGATCGCCGGCCCGCACCTTCTGCGGATAGCGCGACTGCATCCGCTCGCTGGCGGTGCGGCCGTCGTTCAGCGCCGGGCCGGCCTCGGTATGGGCGCCGCCGGCGGCGCGCGCCGGCAAAGCGATCCCGGTAAAAGCCAGGGCGCAGGCAAGAAGAAAAGGCGCTCGGAACATGGGGCGATCCTTCCGATTCATCGGATGACAGTAAATCACCATCCACAACAAATCTAAGCATGATGCAAGACAAATAAACTTTACAACAATGGAATAAGAAGATGAACGCGGAGCAAAATCAGAAAAAACGCATGCATCCGCTTCCATTGCGGATCATGCATTGGACCAATGCCGTCGTCATGATCATCATGATCGGCAGCGGTTGGAAGATCTACAATGACGAGGTGATCTTCGGCTTTCTGCACTTCCCGCAGGAGATCGTGCTCGGCGTCTGGGCGCAGCACGCCCTGCAGTGGCACTTCTTCGGCATGTGGATCCTCGTCATCAACGGGCTGGCCTATCTCGCCTACGGCCTCGCCACGGGCCGCTTCGCACGGCTGCTCTTCCCCATCCGCCCGCGCGAGGTGGTGCAGGAGATGGTCGCCGCCCTCACCTTCCGCCTGAAGCACCAGGACCTCACCCACTACAACGCGGTGCAGAAGCTGCTCTACGTGGGCGTGATCACCATCATCATCGTGCAGGTGGCATCCGGGCTCGCCATCTGGAAGCCGGTGCAGTTCTCCGGCCTCGTCGGGCTGTTCGGCGGCTTTCAGGCCGCGCGGCTGGTCCATTTCCTCGGCATGACGGCCATCGTGCTCTTCCTGGTGGTGCACGTGACGCTGGCTCTCCTGGTGCCGAGGACGCTGCTCGCCATGTTCACCGGAGGCCCCCGCGTTCCGGCGGATCCCCCCGCTGCCGACCCCGCGCCGGCACCGAAACCCTCGCACTGACGGGAGGCATCCATGCCGCTCCGCTCGCTCTTCAAGCCCCGCCGGGGCTCCATCACCACGCCCGACCACAGCCTCATCGCCGAGAACCGCGAGCTGATCGCGCGCATCGACCGGCGCAAGCTCCTGCGCGGCTCGCTCAGCCTCGGCGCGCTCTCGCTGCTGACCGGCTGCGATATCTCCGACCGCGGGTCGGTGCAGGGCGTGCTGCGCACCATCTCCGACCTCAACGATGCCGCCCAGGCCGCCCTGTTCAACCCGCAGAAGCTCGCCCCCACCTATTCGCGTGATCTCGTGGTGAAGCCGCCGCGCTTCAACGCTTATTACGAGATCGACCAGGTGAAGCCGGTGGACCTTTCCGCCTGGAAGCTGGAGCTGTCCGGCCTCATCAAGGACAAGCGCCCCTGGACGCTGGATCAGATCCACGCCCTGCCGGAGCAGGAGGAGATCATCCGCCACATCTGCGTGGAGGGCTGGGACTATATCGGCCAATGGTCTGGCCCGAACCTGAAGGACTTCCTCACCCGCGTGGGCGCGGACCTCACCGCCAAGTACATCGCCTTCTACGGCAACGACGATTACATGGAGAGCATCGACATGGCCTCGGCGCTCCATCCGCAGACCATCCTCGCCACCAAATATGCCGGCGAGCCCATCACCGACCCGTTCGGCGCGCCGCTGCGCCTGCGCACCGCGGTGAAGCTCGGCTACAAGAATCCCAAGTGGATCCGCGCCATCGAGGTGACCAACACCTATCCGGGCGGCTTCTGGGAAGCCCAGGGCTTCAACTGGTTCGCCGGCCTGTGACGGCGCGGCGCCCCGCGGGCGGGACAGGATGACGGGCCGATGATCTCCACGGCGAATGTGGTCCTGTGCGGCATCGCTGCGCTCCTGCTGTGGGGCGGGCCGGGCTGGCTGCTGGCGCGCGGGCTCACCGGCGACAGATGGGCCGCGCTCGCCCTCGCCCCGGCGCTCGGCTGGGCGACGCAGACGCCGGCGGCGCTGGCGGGCGGCCTTCTCCTCGGCCTGTCCGTGCCGGTGATCCTCGGCGCCGCAGCCGCCCTGTGCCTGTGCGCGCAGGCGTTCCGCGGCGAGGAGGTGCGGGACGAGACGCCGGGCTTTCCGCCCCTCGCACTGCTGCTCGCCGCCGCCCTCGCCCTGGTGCCGGCGCTGGCGGTGCTGCCCAAGACCGGCGCCGATGGCGCCATCGCCCTCGCGGCGCCCCTCTACGACCATGCCAAGATCACGCTGATCGACGAGATGGCGCGCGCCTCAACCCTGCCTCCCGCCAATCCGGTCTACGGCGCGGCGGGCGAGCCGGGGGTAATCGCCTATTATTATCTCTGGCATTTCGGCGCCGCCGAGCTCGCCCGCCTCACGGGGGCGACGGGGTGGGAGGCGGACGCCGCCGCGAGCTGGTTCTCGGCCTTCGCCGCCCTCGGCCTCGTGGCGGGCCTCGCCTTCCGGTTCCGGCCTGGGACGGCCGCGCCCCTCCTCGCCCTGCTCGCCGCCGCCGCTGGCTCGCTCCGGCCGGTCGCCTCGGCCTTCCTCGGGCCGGAGCGGATGGACCGCCTGCTGGAGCCGGCGACGGGGCTCGCCGGCCTCCTCTATCAGGCGAGCTGGAGCCCGCATCATGTGGCGTCCGCGAGCGCGGTGGTGATGGCCGTCCTGCTGATGGCGCGGATGCGGGCGCAGGCCGGCCGGCATCCGGAACCGCGCCCCCTGGCGGTGCTCGTCGTCCTGACCGCTCTCGTGGCGGCGGCGGCGTTCCAGAGCTCGCTGTGGGTGGGCGGGGTCGCCTTCGCCCTCGGCGGCGCGGCGGCCGCCCTGGTGCTGGCGCTATGCGGGCCACGGGAGGGACGCGGGCGCTTCCTCGCCGCGACCTTTGCCGCCGCGATCCTGGCGGGCGTCCTCGTCGCCCCGCTGCTCCACGCGCAGATCGAGGCGGCGGCGCTGCGTGGCGGCGGCGCGCCGGTGCGCGTCGCGGCCTTCCCCGTCCTTGGCCCGCTGGTGCCCGATGGCCTGCGCGCCGCGCTGGATCTCCCGGCATTCTGGCTGGTGCTGCTGCCGACGGAGTTTCCCGCCATCGTCCTTGCGGGGGCCGCCGGCCTCGCGCTGGTGCTGGGCGCCCGCGGGCGAGACGGGTCCGGCCGGCGGGCCTCGGCGGGCGCCCTCGCCGTGCTGGCGCTCGGCGTGCTGGCGGTGAGCGCGCTCCTGCGGAGCACCGCGGGCGAGAACAACGACCTCGGCTGGCGTGCCGTGCTGCCGGCCGTGCTGGTGCTTTCGGCCTTCGCCGGGGTCGCGCTGGCGGCGGCGCTCGCGGCGGCGGCGCAGGGCCGGCGCGCAGCCCTCGTGGCGGCGCTCGCCCTTATCGCCATCGGACTGCCGGATGCGTTCGAGCTCGCCCGGGGCAACGCCGTGGGCGAGGCGGGCTCGCAGGGCCGCGTCTTCGCCGACGACCCCGAGCTGTGGAACGCCGTGCGCCGCGAGGTGGCCCCGGACATCCGCGTCGCCAGCAATCCGGGCCGGCTGGAGCGGCTCACGCCCTGGCCCGTCAACATCTCCTGGGCGCTGCTGTCCCGCCGCCGCTCCTGCTTCGCCGGAAAGGAGATGGCGCTGGCCTTCGCCCCGCTCACGGCGGCTGAACGCACGGCCGCCGACGCGCTGTTCGCGCGGGTGTTCGCCGGAGCCGCAACGCCGTCCGACATGACGACGCTGCGCACCGCCTTCGGATGCGGCGCGGCGGTGGTCACGGCGCAGGACGGCGCGTGGCGCGCGGATCCCTTCGCCGCAAGCCCGCTGTTCCGGCTGGCGAGCGAGGAACCCGGCCGCTGGCGCATCTACCTGGCCGCCGCGGAGGGCGCTCCGGCGGCCGCCCGGTGAGCCTCCCGCCCTCCCCCTCGCAGGCTCGTGATCGCCCGCCGCGTAACCCCCGGCCGCCCGGCGACGAATGCATGGGCATGAGGGGGAGCTTCATGACCGGTCCCGAACCCGACCTGGACGCGCTGATGCGCGCGTCCCAATCCGGCGACGCCCGGGCGCACCGCGCCCTGCTGCAGCATCTGTCCGTGCGCCTGCGCAGCTATTTCCGCAGCCGGCTGCGGCGCTGCGGCGCGGGGCCCGACCAGGCGGAGGATCTGGTGCAGGACACCCTTCTGGCGCTGCACACCCGGCGCCACACCTATGACGGCTCCGCCCCGGTGCTCGCCTGGACCTACGGCATCGCGCGCTACAAGCTCGCCGACCACCTGCGGCTCCACGCCAGAACGATGCGCAACGTTCACATCGACGAGGTGGACGATCTCGCCGACGAGGACCGATATGCCGCCGCCGACACCTCGCGCGAGCTGCACCGCGCCCTCGCCACTTTGCCCCAGAAGCTCCGCCTGCCCATCGAATACGTGAAGATCGAGGGCCTCAGCATCGCCGAAGCCGCCGCGCGCATGGGCATGAGCGACGCGGCGGTGAAGATCGGCATCCATCGCGGCATGAAGAAGCTCGCGGCAGTTCTGTCGGAGGCGCGCCCATGAACACCGACGACCTCATCGATTTCCTCTCCACCCATGTGGAGGCGGTGGACCCGCGCCGGCAGGATCGCCGCGTGGCGCTCGCGCTCGTCGGCTCGTTCGCGGCGGCGGCGCTGATCTGCATCCTCACCCTCGGGTTCCGGCCCGATTTCATCGAGGCGCTGCGCACGCCAGGCTTCCTCATGAAGATCGGCACCATCGCCGCGGTGGTGGCCATTTCCGGCTATGGGCTGCGGCGCGGCGCGCGGGCGCGCGGCGCCAACGGGCGGGTGCTGCGCCTCGCTCTGCTGCCCCTCGGCGTGGTGTGGATCGCCGCGGCCGTCGAGCTGGCGCTGCTGGCCCCGGCGCGCTGGCCCGAGGTGGTGATGTTCCACGAATGGCGGCTGTGCCTGCTGGCGGTGCCGCTGCTGTCGCTGATCCCGCTGGCGCTGCTCACCCTGGTGCTCCGCGAGGGCGCGCCCACCGAGCTGCCGGTCTGCGGCGCGCTGCTCGGCCTGTGCGCAGGCGGCATCGGGGCGCTCGCCTATGCCACCTACTGTCTCAACGACACGCCGGTCTATGTGGGCGTGTGGTACGCCGCGGGCATTGCCCTCGTCACCCTGGTCGGCTGGATCATGGGACCGCGCCTGCTGAAGTGGTGACCGCGCCGCCTCGGCCCCCGACATCCGGGGCGCCGTGCCGGTTCCCCCGGCACGGCGCCGGCGTCTCAGGCGATGCGGGCGAGGAAGCCGCGCATGGCCCCGGCGATCTCCGGCAGGTGGGTCTCCAGCGCGAAATGCCCGGCGTCGAAGGCGTGCACCTCCGTCCCGGGGACGAGCGCCTGGTAGAGGTCCCGGCCCTCGGCGGTGAAGAAGGGATCGTTGTCGCCCCACACCACGAGGATGGGCGGCCGGTGCGCCTCCAGATAGGCCTGGAAGCCCGGATAGGCCGCGACATTGTCCTGGTAGCGGTAGAGCAGCTCGAGCTGGATGCGGTCGTTGCCCGGGCGGTCGAGGAGGGCCTGATCGAAGGTCCAGGCATCGGGCGAGAGGCGGTCGGCCCGGTCCGACGCACCGTGCTCATACTGCAAGCGGGTGGTCCCGGCGGCGAGGAAGGTGCGCACCGGCGCCTCCGTGCGCGCGTTCCGCTCCGCCCAGTAGGGAGCGAAGGCGCCGGCCGCGCTGGCGTGGAAGCCTTCGAGGTTCGCCACCGCATTCTGCACGATGAGGCCGCTCACCCGCTCCGGGTAGCGGGCCGCGAGGCGCAGGCCGACGGGGCCGCCGTAATCCTGCATGTAGATGGCATAGCGGCGGATGCCGAGCCGTTCGACGAGTTGCTCCACCACGTCGGCGAGGCGCTCGAAGCTGTAGGTGAACGCCTCCGGCGCGGGCGCCGCCGAATGACCGAAGCCGGGATAGTCCGGCGCGATCACCCGGTAGCGGTCGGCAAGGCGCGGAATGAGGTCGCGGAACATATGCGACGAGGACGGGAAACCGTGCAGCAGCAGCACGGCCGGCGCCTCGGCGGGACCGGCCTCCCGATAGAAGATTTCGACGCCTTCGATGACCGCGCGACCGTGGCGGACCTGCGCGCCCGCAGCCGGGGGCACGGGGGAGAGAGCAAGCATGGGCATCACCTTGTAACCTGTTAATTGGATAAACAGAGGTTATGATGCGCACGGATAACCTGTCAAACTCATTTTTCAAGTTACGTTCCTAAGCCCCTCCCGCCCCTTGCGCCGAACCCCTGACGACGTATCTTTCCGGTTACGCAGCGCCCGCCCCTCCCGCCCGCGCCGCCCGAGGAGAGCGCCGTGAACCCGCCGTCCGACACCGATTTCCGCGATGGGATGCCGTTCCTGGGCGGGCGCCTGTGGATCGATTTCGTGAACTCGGCGCCGATCGCGCTGGGCGATTTCCTCGCCACCGACCAGGGCTGGCAGCGCTGGCGCGGCGCGGCGGGCCTGCCGGCCGACAAGGCGAAGGCGACGCGCGGCGAGGCCCTTGCCCTGCGCGCGGCGCTCGCCCGCCTGTTCGACTGCCTGCGCGACGGCACGCGGCCGCGCGGCGCGGACCTTGCGCACGTCAACGGCCTGCTCGCCGTGGGCGCATCCCATTCCAGGCTCGCCTGGCGCGACGGCCGGCTGAGGGTGGAGCCGCATCACCCGGCGGAAAACGGCGCGCTCACCGCCATCGCCCGGGACTTCGCCGACTTCGCCGCCCAGCACGATCCCCATCGGCTGCGCCACTGCGCCAACCCGGAATGCAGCCTCGTCTTCTACGATACGGCGCGCAACGGCACCCGGCGCTGGTGCTCCATGGCCACCTGCGGCAACCGCAGCAAGGTGCGCAGCCACCGCCGGCGCGCCAGCGCGCCCGACGCTCCGTGAGGAGCCAATCAGACCCGCCTCAGCTCCCCGCCGGAATCCGGCGGTTCGGGGAAGAAACCGCCTTCTTCCGCCCTGCCGATACTTCAGTACTGGTTCCTGCGACCGCCGCAGCGAATTCCCAGAGAATCCGAATTTTCCTTATTTAGCAATTTGATAGCCTGTCAGGCCCCAGCCGCCGCCTCCGTCGCGGCTGGTCCTCCCGGCTGATTCTCCCGTGGCCCCGGTTCGTGATTGATTTCACCTGTCGCAGCAAGGCCGCTGACGACCCGAAACCATCCCGAGGACCACGATCATGCCTCTGCATAAATACGTCATCGAGCGCGACATTCCGAACGTCGGCAGCTTCGAGCGCGAGCAGCTCCGCGCCGCCGCGCAGAAGTCCAACGATGTCCTGCGCGAGCTCGGCCCGGACATCCAGTGGGTCCACAGCTACGTTGCCGCCAACAAGACCTTCTGCATCTACATGGCGACCGGCGAGGACATCATTCGCCGTCATGCCGAGATGAGCGGGTTTCCGGCCACGACGATCACCGAAGTCCGCAAGATGATCGACCCGACCACCGCCGCCTGACATGCGGCCGGCCGCGGCCGCCGCATCTAAGCGGCACCGCGGACAAGGTGAGCGGGACGCAAGGGGCCGGGGCCGGCATGGCCCGCCCTCTCCCGCCCGGAACCGTGTCCTGGGCCCCATCGGGCAGCGACGCGCTTCCAGGATGGCCCGGCCAACGCGCCACCACCTGCCGAGCTTTCCCCCGGGAGCGCCGCGCGCTGCCGGATCGCGACCGCCTTGCCCGAAATCGCGGGTCCGGCACTCCCCGGCGGCTCTCGGGATCAGCCGACGACCGTCACCGCACAGCACCCGTTCGAAAGGAACGAAACCATGACCACCGCTCTTTCCACCAGCCAGGGCGTCAACAACGGCGTCAACGTTGCCGCTCTCCTCGGGGCCCGCGAGGCCCTCTCCCAGATGCCCGAGGCCGCGGCGTTCAAGTGGCGCGCCTCCTGCGAATGGATCCTCGGGACGCACAGCCGCTCGACCATCGGCGGCTTCTTCGGTCTCGGCAGCGAGCAGTCGCACACCAAGACCTTCACCGTCGAAGCCGACCATCCGGAGGTCTTCGCCTCGGAGGACAAGGCCCCGACGCCCGTCGAGCTGGTCCTTGCCGGTCTTGCCGGCTGCCTGACCGCCGGTGTCGCCGCCGTCGCCCAGAACCGCGGCATCCAGCTCCACTCCGTCAAGGCGACCCTGGAGGCGGACATGGACCTGCAGGGCATCCTCGGCATCGACGACGAGGTCCGCAACGGCTTCAGCGCCGTCCGCGTCCACTTCGACATCCGCGCCGACGCCAGCAAGGACGAGATCGCGGCGCTCGTCGCCCAGTCGCAGAAGCGGTCCGCGGTGTTCGACATCATCACCAACCCGACCGCGGTGCACGTCACCGTCGGCTGAGCACGGCGGCCTTGAGCCAGGGAGCGAGTCTCGTGAAACACATTGCGACCGTCGTCATCGGCGCCGGCCACTGCGGTCTCGCCATGAGCAAGCATCTTCTCGATCGCGGCATCGACCACGTCGTGCTCGATCGGGGCAAGGTCGCCAACTCGTGGCGGACGCAGCGGTGGGACTCGCTCCGCCTCCTCACGCCGAACTGGCAGAGCCGCCTGCCCGGCCACGCCTATGACGGGCCCGACCCCGACGGCTACATGACCATGCCGGAGGTGACGGGCTATCTCCAGGCCTATTCGGATCGCGTCGGCGCGCCCGTCGAGACCGACACGACGGTGCTCCGGGTGAGCGCCATCGGCGACGGCTACCGGGTGGAAACCGACCGCGGCGGCTGGACCTGCCGGTCCGTGGTGATCGCCAGCGGCGCCTGCGCCGTGCCCGTCCTGCCGGCCCTGGCCAGCGCCGTGCCGGCGGACATCGCGAGCCTCGACCCGTTCGCCTACCGCAACCCCCGGCACTTGCGCCCCGGCGGCGTGATGATCGTCGGCGCCTCGGCGACCGGCGTGCAGCTGGCGCGGGAGATCCGCGCGGCGGGACGCGACGTGGTGCTGTGCGTGGGCGAGCATGTCCGCCTGCCACGCCTCTACCGGGGTCGCGACATCAACGGGTGGATGGATGCCATGGGCCTGATGGACGTCCGCCACGACGAGATCCCCGACCTCGACCGCGCCCGGCGCCTGCCGTCGGCGCAGCTCATCGGCACGCCGGAGCACGAGACGGTCGATCTGAACAGCCTGCAGGATGCGGGCGTGGAGATCGTCGGCAGGCTCGTCGCCCTCGATGCGGGGGAGGCGAAATTCTCCGGCGCCCTCGCCAACCATTGCGCGCTGGCGGACCTGAAGATGAACCGCCTGCTCGACGCCATCGACGGGTGGATCGCCGCGCACGGGCACGCGCACGGGCACGCGCACGGCTTCGGCCCGGCCCGCCGCTTCGCGCCCACCCGGCTCGATCCGACGGCCCGCCTCGGCCTCGATCTCCGCCACGGCCGGATCGGGACGATCATCTGGGCGACCGGCTTCCGGCCCGATTATTCGTGGCTCGACGTGCCGGTGCTCGACCGCAAGGGCCGCCTGCGGCACGCCGGCGGCATCGTCGCCGCGCCGGGCCTCTACGCCATGGGCCTGCCGTTCATGCGCCGGCGCAAGTCGTCCTTCATCGACGGGGCCGCGGCCGATGCCCGCGACCTTGCCGATCACATGCATTCCTTCCTCGCCAGAGCGGCTGCCTAGGAGCGTTGTCCCATGACCGCCTTATCTTCCCACTATGACGTCGTGGTTGTCGGCGCGCGCTGCGCCGGCGCCGCGACCGCCTTCCTCCTCGCCAGAGCCGGGGCAAAGGTGCTGGTCGTCGACCGGCAGGCCCGGGGCTCCGACACCATGTCGACGCACGCGCTGATGCGCGCCGGCGTGTTCCAGCTCCAGCAATGGGGCCTGCTGCCGAACATCGTGGCGCAGGGCACGCCGAAGATCGCCAGCACGACGTTCCACTACGGCGCGGACGCCGTGCGCGTCGCCATCAAGCCGGAACGCGGGGTGGAGCACCTCTATGCGCCGCGCCGCACGGTCCTCGATGCCATCCTCGTCGATGCCGCCGAGGCGGCCGGCGCCGACGTCCGGCACGGCGTGGTGGTGCCGGGCCTCAGGTTCGATTCGAGCGGGCGCGTCGTCGGGGCCTGGGTGAACACGGGCGGGGAGCACCCGATCGCGGTTAGCGCCGACCTCGTCATCGGCGCCGACGGGCGCCAGTCCCTGGTCGCCAAGCTGGCTGGCGCGGAGACCTATCTCGAGAGCCGCAGCGCGTCGGCCTGTGCCTACGGATATGTCGAGGGCCTGCCCGACGACGGCCTCCACTGGTATTTCGAGCGGGGCGCCGCGGCCGGCACCATCCCGACCAACGCCAACCAGCACTGCGTGTTTGTCGGCGTGCCGCAGGACCAGTTCGCATCGACCTTCCGCGGAGATGTGGCGCGGGGCTTCGCCACCGTCCTCGGGCGATGCGACCGCGACCTCGCGCGCGCCGTCGCCGACGCCCGCCTCGTCGGCGCGGTGCGTGGCTTCCCCGGCGCGAGGGGCTTCTTCCGCCAGCCCCACGGGCAAGGCTGGGCGCTCGTCGGCGACGCGGGCTATTTCAAGGACCCGCTCACCGCGCACGGCATGACCGATGCGCTGCGCGACGCCGAGCTGCTGGCGCGCGCGGTGCTGGCCGGTGGGGCGCCCGCCATGGCGGCTTATCAGGAGGAGCGCGACTCCCTTTCGCTCCCGCTCTTCGAGGCTACGGACGCCGTGGCATCGTTCGACTGGACCCTCGACACGGTCAAGACGCTCCACACCCAGCTCAGCTCGGCCATGAAGATCGAAACCGCCCGGCTGTCGCACCTGACGCTCCCGTCAAACCAACGCCCAACCCCCATGGAGAACGACATGACACCTTCCGACTCCCCCTGGACCCGCACCATCGCCGGCCGGCCGGCGATCGGCGCCACCGCCGAACGGGTGCGGCAGACCTCGATGCGCGACGTCGAGATGTTCACCGCCATGACCGGCGACCGGAACCCCGTCCACTACGATGCCGAGCTGGCCCAAAAGTCGCCGTTCGGCGCGCTGATCGTGCAGGGCGGCGTCACGACGGGGCTCCTCAATGCGGTGGTCGCCGAGGACCTGCCGGGCCCCGGCACCGTGTTTCTCGAGACCGCCTGGAAATTCGTCAAGGCGGTGCGGGTCGGAGAGACCATCCATGCCTCGGTCAAGGTCGAGCAGGTGCGCGAGGACAAGCCGATCTGCCGGATCGAGACCATCGTGCGCAATGCCATGGGCGAGCCGTGCGTGGTCGGCACGGCGACGACCTACACCATGCCGCTCCTCGCCGAGGGCAAGGCGGCCTGAGGCCCCGGAGGCGGGCGCCGCGCGCCGGCCTCCGCCCTGCGATCACGGCACGGCCGGCGACCGGCCGCGCCTACTCGATGATCTCGTCGGCGGAGACCAGCAGCGCCTGGGGAACCGTGACCCCGATCTGCCGGGCGGTCTTCAGGTTGAGGCCGAACTCGAACAGGCTCGGCGACTGGACCGGCAGATCGCCCGGCTTCTCGCCGCGCAGGATGCGGATCGCATAGCTCGCCGCCCGCCGGAACTGGTCGGCGGCATTGAAGCCATAGGCCGCCAGGGCGCCGTCCCGGACGTAGAACCGGAAGGGATAGATCGCCGGAATGCGCGCCGCGTTGGCCGCGCCGATCAGCTCCCGCCGGTTGACGGTATTGATCGGGCTCGGGCTCACGATCAGGCCCGGCATTTCCTGCCGCGCGATCTCCGCCACCGCCGCCTCGATCTCGGCCAGGCTGCTGGCGCCCGCCGCATGCGCCGCGATCCCGTGGTGCGGCGCGATCTCCTCCACCGCCTCCAGGAGCGAATTGAACCCCTTGAACTTGGGGTCGAGCAGCATGTTGACGTTCTTCATGCCCGGCGAGAGCTGCCGCAGGATCTGCAGCCACTTGCCCGCCATCTCGGGCTCGAAGGTGGAAAAGCCGGTGATGTTGCCCCCGGGCCGGGACAGGTTCGGGACATAGCCCGCGCCCACCGGGTTGCTCACCACCACGAAGATGATCGGCAGCTCGGTCCCGCTCGCCCGCAGGACGTCCATCCCCGGCGTGCCGTTGACGACGATGACGTCGACCCCGCGCTCCAGCAGCGCCTTGGTCTCGGTCTGCGCCACCTGGAAGTTGCCCTTGTACCAGACGACGTCCACATCGATGTCGGCGGCGGCGCTGCCCCCGGCCTCCCGCAATCCCTTGCGGAATGCCTCGACCCGGGCGTCGCCCTCGGCGTCACCCGCCGAGACCGCCATCATCAGGCCGATCCGCGACGGCTTCTTCGCCGGTGCCTGGGCCCGGGCAGGACCTGCCGGCCACAGCACGGTGCAGCCCAGCGCGAGTCCAAATTGGCGTCGATCCCAGATGCGCATCATTCGATCCCCTCCCCGGGGCGCGAGGCTTCACGCCGGCATCATCCGCAGTACGGCCTTGTCATATATACTCCGGCGAGATCGGCCCGCGAAGGTCATCGGTTCCGGCTGCGGCCAGATGCGGGCTATCCCACCGTAAGGCTCCAAGGAGCGCAAGCGCGATGAGCAGCGGACCAGCCACGAAATCCGAGGGCGTCCCCTCGATCGTGCGCCCGCTCGCGCAGGGCGGGCTGTTCTGGAAATACGCCGCCATGTTCGCCGCCGTGCTGGGCATCGCCCTCGTCGGCAACGGCCTGGTCAACATCTGGTTCATGTATGACGAGAACCGGGCCAATCTCTACCGGCTGCAGATGGAGCAGGCGGCCGCGGCAGCGGAGAAGATCTCCCAGTTCGTGCGCGAGATCGAGAACCAGATGCGGTGGACCACCCACCTCTCCTGGGCGATCACCGCCATGGAGCAGCGCGAGCTCGACGGCCGGCGCCTGCTGCGCCAGGTGCCGGCCATCACCGAGCTCAGGCTGCTCGACCCGCTCGGGCGGGAGCGCCTCCATCTGTCCCGCCAGGCGGAGGACACCCTCGGCAGCAACGCGGATCATTCCTCCGAGGAGATGTTCAAGGTCGCGCTCGCCGATGGCGTCTATTACGGGCCGGTGTATTTCCGGCGTCAGACCGAGCCTTACATGACCCTCGCCGTCGGGGGCGCCCGCCGCGCCGCCGGCGTGAGCGTGGCCGAGGTGAACCTCAAGCACATTTGGGACGTGGTGAGCCAGATCCATGTCGGACGCGCCGGCAAGGCCTATGTGGTCGGCGCCCAGGGCCACCTCATCGCCCACCCCGACATCAGCCACGTGCTGCGCAACATGGACCTGTCCCACCTTCCGCAGGTGGCGGCGGCGCGCAGCGCGGGGACCAATCCGGGCCACGCCTCGCTGCCGGCGCTGGACCTCGACGGCAAGCGCGTCCTGACCACCTCCGCCGTGGTGGCGCCGCTCGACTGGCTGGTCTTCATCGAGCTGCCCGAGCATGAGGCGCGCGCCCCGCTCTATGCCGCGCTGGCGCGATCGCTGGTGCTGACGCTGGCCGGACTGGTGCTCGCCTTCGTCGCCGCCCTGCTGCTGGCCCGGCACATGGTCGTTCCCATCCGGTCGCTGGCCGCCGGCGCCCAGCAGATCGGCGTCGGCGCCCTCGACCATCGCATCGAGATCAGGACGCGCGACGAGCTCGGCGCCCTGGCGCACCAGTTCAATTCCATGGCGCGGCGGCTTCAGGGCTCCTACGAGGGCCTCGAACGCAAGGTGGACGAGCGGACGCGGAAGCTCCAGGAGGCCAATCTGGCGAAGTCCCGCTTCCTGGCGGTGGCGAGCCACGATCTTCGCCAGCCGCTGCATGCGCTGAACCTGCTCGTCGCGCAGCTGAGCAGCACGCCCGACCGCGCCGAGCGGGAGCGCCTGACGCGCAACATCGCCTCGTCCGTCGACAGCATGAACCGGCTCTTCAACGAGTTGCTCGACATCTCGCGGCTCGATGCCGGCGCCCTCACGCCGCGCATCGTCGCCTTTCCGGTCGAGGACGTGCTGTCGCGGACCGAGGCCACCTTCTCGGCCGCCGCGCGCGAGAAGGGACTGCACTTCCGGGTGGTGAAGAGCTCGGCCTGGGTGGAAAGCGATTCCATCCTGCTGGGCCGCATCCTGCTCAATCTCGTCTCGAACGCGGTGCGCTATACCCCCGTCGGCGGGGTCGTGGTCGGCTGCCGGCATGTCGCGGGGGCGCTGCGCATCGACGTGTGCGACACCGGCGCGGGGATCGCCGAGGACCAGCAGCGCGCCATCTTCGGCGAGTTCTACCGGATCCAGCACGACGGCCACGAGGTGGGCGAAGGGCTGGGGCTGGGGCTCGCCATCGTCGAGCGGCTGTGCACGCTGCTCGAACATCCCCTCGTGCTGACCTCGGCCCGCGGCCGGGGCTCGCGCTTCTCCATCACGCTGCCCCTGGCGCCCGCCGGCGCGCGCGTCGTCCGCAGCGAGCCGGCGCTGCCGCAGGCCGACGTGCTGCGCGGCCGGCTGGTGGTGGTGATCGATGACGACCCGCTGGTGCGCGAAGGCACGCAGGGCCTGCTGACAAGCTGGGGCTGCCGCGTCGTGGCGGCCGACTCGAGCGCCGCGGCGAGCCAGCATCTCGACGGCACCGCGCCGGACCTGATCATCTCGGATCTGCATCTCGCGGGCGGCGGCACGGGGGTCGCGGCGATCGACGACCTGCGGCGGAGATTTGGCGCGGCCGTGCCCGCCTTCCTGATCAGCGGCGACATCTCCGTCGGGCAGACCGGCAAGGTCGGCCCGCACGGTCACGCGCTGCTGCACAAGCCGGTGAGCCCGATGGTGCTCCGCGCCATGATGACGGCCACGCTGAACCGCTCCGATGCGGCCTGAGCGCGGGCGCGGCCCTCATTTATCGAGCGGGGGCAGTGACCAGCCGAGCCGGGTCACGGCGAGCACCGCCTCGGTCCTGTTGTTCACGTCGAGCGCCTTCAGGATCGCCGAGACATGGTTCTTCACGGTGGGCTCGGCGAGATCGAGATGCCGGCAGATGAGCTTGTTGCTCTTCCCCTGCATCATCAGGGCGAGGACATCGAGCTGGCGCTCGGTGAGCCCCAGATCGGACGGCGTGGGCCCCTGGCGATCCGGCCTCGGATCGGGCTGCGGCGCGGGCTCCGGGTCCCGGTCGAGGATCTCGGGGGGTATGTAGACGCCGCCCGCCAGCACCAGACGCAGCGCGCCGAGCAGCACGTCGCGGGTCGCGGTCTTGGCGATGAACCCCTGCGCGCCGACCGCCAGCGACTTGAGCACATTGTCCCGGTCGCAGAAGGCCGACAGCATCACCACGGCGATCGCCGGATGGTTGCTGCGCAGCTTCGCCAGCATCTCCAGCCCGTCGCGGTCCGGCAGCCTGAGGTCGAGGAGCACGAGGGCGATGTCCTCGTTCCGGGCGATCAGGTCGTCGGCCTCGCGCCCGCTCTGCGCCTCGTAGACCTCAGCCGAGCCATCGATCTCGCGCAGAACGCTGCGCATGGCTTCGCGGATGAGGACATGGTCGTCGACCAGCAGGATCTTCACACCGCAGCTCCCTCAATGCGGCCGTCCCGGCTCCGTGACGCCTATCAGCTACCGACGCGAATCGCCACCCGTTCGGAGCGCGCGCTTCTCCTGGATCGCACCTGCGACGGCAGCCGCCGGCCAGACCACGACTGCCGCAACGGCAAGCGGGGAGACCCCGGGGCCGCGCCGGGCTCGCCGTCGGCGAACGGAAAGTACGCCGGCCGCAACGCCCGGCCGGAAGCCGGCGGGCATCTCGTCGCAGGCGTCCTCGACCGCGGATGCGACCCGCAAGCCCGCAATCCAGCAGGGCTAAACCCGAGCCCGTCCCGAGCCGCCCCCGCCGGCTTCGTCCATCGGAGGTTGTGCTGTTGCCGAAGCGGTGGTGGATAGGATAGCCTCTCCTCGATCGACATCCGGCGCTGCAATTAATTCACGTCAATACAATTATTTAGGACAAATCGGTCCGCCAGGCTGCCTTTCCGGGCGATCCTGGCTGCTCGCGCCGGTCCGGGCCGTTCGCCCATCAGGTGTCGCGACAGTAGAAGACGAGGAGGCCTCTTATGAGTGACGACCTTGAGATCCAAGGTGCTGGCGGCGTCACTGCGACCACGGTACCTGCAGGACGGCGATGGGGAGCGGCGTGGCGCGCGCAGGGCAGCGCGATCCTGGCTGCGGTGATCGCATTCGCCGGCATGGCGGCCGGCGCCTCGACGCAGGCCCGGGCGCAGGAGACGGCGGCAAAGCCCAACATCCTCGTCATCTTCGGCGACGACGTCGGGCAGTCGAACCTCAGCGCCTACACCCACGGCATCGTCGGCTACAAGACGCCGAACATCGACCGCATCGCCAACGAAGGCATGATGTTCACGGATTACTATGCCGAGAACAGCTGCACCGCCGGCCGCGCGACCTTCATCACCGGCCAGTCCGCCTTCCGCACCGGCCTCACCAAGGTCGGCGTGCCGGGGTCGCCGATCGGCCTGCAGGACCGCGACGTCACCCTCGCCCAGGCCCTCAAGCCGCTCGGCTATGCCACGGGCCAGTTCGGCAAGAACCATCTGGGCGACCAGGACCGCTTCCTGCCCACCAATCACGGCTTCGACGAGTTCTTCGGCAACCTCTACCACCTCAACGCGGAAGAGGAGCCGGAGCGGCCGTACTGGATGAGCAACAATCCGGCGTTCCTCAAGTCCTATAATCCGCGCGGCGTGATCAAGTCTTCGGCGGACGGCAAGATTGAAGACACCGGCCCGTTGACCGTCAAGCGCATGGAGACGATCGACGACGAGACCACCGACGCCGCGATCGACTTCATCACCCGGCAGGTGAAGGCCAAGCGCCCCTTCTTCACCTGGATGAACTTCACCCGCATGCACATCTTCACCCATGTCCGCGAAGCCTATCGCGGCAAGGGCGGCCTCGGCCCGCGCGGCAACGAATATGCCGACGGCATGTGGGAGATGGACCAGGATGTGGGCAAGCTGCTGAAGACGCTCGATGACCTCGGCGTGGCCGACAACACCATCGTCGTCTTCACCACGGACAACGGCCCGAACTTCTTCACCTGGCCCGATGCCGCCACATCGCCCTACCGCAGCGAGAAGGATTCCAACTGGGAAGGCGCCTTCCGCGTGCCCGCCATGGTGCGCTGGCCCGGCAAGATCAAGCCGGGGCAGGTCAGCAACGGCATGTTCTCGGGCCTCGACTGGTTCCCGACGATCATGGCCGCGGTCGGCGACACCACCATCAAGGACCGCCTGCTGAAGGGAACCCCGCTCGGCGACAAGACCTTCAAGGTCCACCTCGACGGCTACAACCAGCTGCCGATGCTGACCGGGCAGACCGACAAGTCGGCCCGCACCGAGTTCTATTACTTCGACGACGACGGCGAGCTCGTGGCCATGCGCTACGACAACGTGCTGCCGGGGGCGACCAATCCCATGGCGTGGAAGATCGTCTTCTGCGAGCAGACCGCGCAGGGCGGGTTCCAGATCTGGCGCCAGCCCTTCACCTGCCTGCGCACGCCGAAGATCTACAACCTGCGCATGGACCCCTACGAGCGCGGCGACATCGGTCCCACCACCACCTACGACAAGTGGAACGTGGACAATGTGTACCTGATCTTCGAGGGCATCCGGCGCGGGACGGAGTTCCTGCAGACCTTCGTCGAGTATCCGCCGAGCCAGGTGCCGGCGTCCTTCTCCATCGACCAGGCGGTCCAGCAGCTCAAGAGCGAGCTGCAGCGCCAGCAGGAGCAGAAGGCGCAGGAGAAGAAGTAGAGCACACGGTCGCCGGCCGCGCTCGCAGCGGCCGGCGACACCCTTTGCATTCCCGAGGCCGCGGCCCATCGGTGTTGGAGCGTTGATGTCTGACCGCTCACGCGCGCGCCTCGCTGTCCCGACACCGGAAAGCACCACGACGGCGCCAAGACCGACCATGGCACCAAGACCGGCGATGGCGATGGCGTCCGCCCTGCTGTTCGCGTCCGGCGCCGCGGCCCTGGTGTATCAGGTGCTCTGGGCCAAGCAGCTCTCCCTCGTCGTCGGCGTCGACATTCATGCGATCACCATCGCCATCGGCGCCTTCTTTGCCGGGCTCGGCTTCGGCGGGGTGCTGATCGGCCGCCGTGCCGACGGCATGCTCCGGCCGGCGCGGTTCTATGCCGGCCTGGAACTGGGCGTCGCCGCATCCGGTGTCGCCGTCACCTGGGCTCTCGCCCGGATCGCCCCCCTGTTCGCCACGCTTGAGGCGCAGCAGCCCTGGCTCGCCTGGCTGATGCTGCTCGCGATCGTCGCCGTCCCGCCGTTCCTGATGGGTGGAACGCTTCCCGTTCTGGTGCGCGCGGTCGCGCCCCCCGGGGGCGGGATCGGCGCGGCCACCGGGCGCCTTTATGCGGCCAACACCGCCGGCGCCATCGTCGGGGCCCTGGGGACGACCTTCCTCCTCATTCCGGGGTTCGGGGTGCAGGGCGCGGCCCTGGCGGCCGCTCTCGCCAATGTCGCCGCGGCGCTCGGGAGCCTGGCCCTGCAACGGCACGGCGAGCCGGCGGTGGCGCCGCGCGCCGCCGACGCGACCGAGCCTTCCGGCGGGCGCCTCGCGCTCGTTCTCTATGCGGTGGCCGGCGGCATCGCGCTCGGATACGAGGTCGTGTGGTCGCAGGCGATCGTGCAGTTTCTCAGCACCCGTGTCTTTGCCTTCTCCATCGTCCTCGCCACCTATCTCGTCGGGCTGGCCCTGGGCGCGCTGCTGTTCGCGCGCGCCGCGGATCGCCTGCGCAATCCCTGGAACGCCTTCGCCCTGCTGATCGCCGGCGCGGGCCTTGCCGGCCTCGCGGCGATCTCGTTCCTCGGCGGCTGGATGGCGGTGGCGCAGACCGCCCTCGAAGCCGTCGTGCTCAACGCGACGGGCAGCGACCTTGCGGGCATGAGCGCCCGCTTCGTGGTCGCCGCGGTCTGGGTCGTTCTCCTGCCGACCCTGCTGCTCGGCGCGGCCTTTCCCGTCGCCATCCGGCTGATCGCCCGGGAGGGCCGGATCGGCCGCGACGTGGGCGCCGCAATCGGCCTCAACACCCTCGGCGGGCTTGTCGGCGTCGCGGTTACCGGGCTCGTGCTCGTGCCCGGCCTGGGGCTGATCAAGACCATGGCCGCCCTGGCCCTTGCGGCGCTGGCCGTCGGATTGATCGCCATGGTGGCGGGACGCCGGCGCACCGGCAGCACCGGCCGGCCGCTCCCCGCCATGGCGATGGCGGCGATCGCGGTGGCGACGCTCACGCTTTCGACCCTGACGCCGTCGAGCCAGCTCGGCGCGCTTCTGGCGCAGTCGCGGCAGGGATCGCTCGTGAGCTATGACGAGAGCTGGGGCGGCACCGTCGCCGTGCTGGAGCAGGGCAGCGGCGAGAAGCGCTTCCGGCGGCTCTATATCCAGGGCGTGTCGAACTCCGGCGATGCCATGCCGTCGCTGCGCTACATGCGGCTGCAGGCCCTGCTGCCCTTGCTCGTGCACGCGGGCGAGCCGCGTTCGGCGCTGGTGATCGGGCTCGGCACCGGCATCACCGCCGGCGCCCTGGCGCGCTATTCCGGCCTTGAGACGGGCGTCGTGGCGGAGCTGCTGCCGGCGGTCGTGAAGGCCGCGCCGGACTTCAAGGGCAATTACGGCGCGCCATCCGCTCCCCGCCTCGAGCTCCGCCTGCGCGACGGGCGCCGCGAGCTGCTGCGCAGCGAGGCGCAATACGACGTGATCACCCTGGAGCCGCCGCCGCCGGGAGCGGCGGGGGTGGTCAATCTCTACTCCACCGACTTCTACCGCCTTGCCCGCGCGCGCCTGAAACCGAGGGGGATCATGGCCCAGTGGCTGCCGCTGGGCACCCAGAATGACGAGGACACCCGCGCGCTGGTGCGGAGCTTCCTCGATGTCTTCCCCTACGCCTCCCTGTGGACGACCGATATCCACGAGATGCTGCTGATCGGCTCCGACGCGCCGCTGACCCTCGACGTGCCAACCATCGCCCGCCGGTTCGGGCAGCCCGAGGTGGCGCAGGCGCTGAGCGAGGTCGGCATCGCCGGCCCCGCCGCGCTCCTTGCCACCTGGGTGACCGATCGGGCGGGCCTGGAGCTCTATGCGGGCACCGCTCCCGCGGTGACGGACGATGATCCGCGCATCGAATATGCGAGCTGGGTCCGCCCCGGAGAGGCGCTGCGCACCCTGCCCGAACTGCTGGCGCTGCGCACCGAGCCGCCCCTCGAAGGCGCCGACCCGGCGTTTCGAGCCGCGGTGGCGTCCGAGAACGACCTCCTGCTGGCCTTCTACGCCGCCGCGCTGAGCGCCCAGGCGGGAGACCGCGAGCGCTGGGCGCGCAACGTCGCCCGCGTGATGAGCGAGGACGGTCAAAATCCCTATTACCGCTGGTTTGTTGGGGGGGCTCGCCGATGAGCGGAGCGCGTGACACCATTCTCGAGCTGAAGGCCCGCATCGGCAAGCTCGTGCTCGGCCAGGATCATCTGGTGGAGAGCATGCTGATCGGCCTGCTGGCGAACGGCAACATCCTGCTGGAGAGCCTGCCGGGCCTCGCCAAGACCCGCGCGGTGAAGGCGCTGGCCCGGAACCTCGCCGCCGACCTGTCGAGGATCCAGTTCACCCCCGATCTGCTCCCCTCCGACGTGACCGGCGCGGAGATCTACGTGCAGACCGACAAGGGCGGCCAGTTCACCTTCCAGAAGGGGCCGATCTTCGCCAACCTGCTGCTCGCCGACGAGATCAACCGTGCGCCCGCCAAGGTGCAGTCCGCACTGCTGGAGGCCATGGAAGAGCGTCAGGTGACGGTCGCCGGCAAGACCTACAAGCTCCCCGAGCTGTTCATGGTGCTGGCGACCGAAAACCCCATCGAGCAGGAAGGCACCTATCCTTTGCCCGAGGCCCAGCTCGACCGCTTCCTGATGCAGGTCGTCATCAGCTATCCCGACGAGGCGGTGGAAGGCGAGATCATCAAGCTCAACCGCGCGGAGAACGCGCACAAGCCCAAGGACAAGGCCGCCGAGCCGGCGCCCATTTCGCAGCAGGCCGTGTTCGATGCCCGGGCCGAGATCGACGACATCTTCGTCTCCGACGCGGCGCAGAAATACATGGTCGACGTGATCTTCGCGACCCGCTTCCCGGACCGCTACGGCGATCCCCTGGGCAAGTGGCTGCAGGTCGGGGCAAGCCCGCGCGGCTCCCTCGCCCTCGACCGCTGCGCGCGGGTGCGCGCCTGGCTCGACGGCGAGACCTTCGTCACGCCCGATCATGTGCGCAGCGTGCTGCATGATTGCCTCCGGCACCGGGTGATCCTGAGCTACGAGGCGCTGTCGGAGGGCGTGAGCGTGGACCAGGCCCTCGACAAGATCGTCGCGCTGGTGGCGCCGGTCTGAGGAGGGCGCGATGGCAGGGACAAGCGCCGGAGCGGTTCCCGGGGTCTATGTCGACCTCGAAGAGCTGATCGCGCTGGAGCAGCGCGGCCGGCGCGTCTCCTTCCTGCCGCGCCAGCCGGTCCACAGCCTGCTCGCCGGCCGCTACGCCTCGCGCCTGCGCGGGCGCGGCCTCAATTTCGAGGAGATCCGCGACTACCGGCCCGGCGACGACGTGCGCTCCATCGACTGGAAGGTCACCGCACGGCTGCGCAAGCCCCATGTCCGCGTCTTCAACGAGGAGCGCGACCGGCAGGGCCTGCTGGTGATCGACCAGCGGCTGTCCATGTTCTTCGGCAGCCGGCTGGCCATGAAATCGGTCGCGGCGGCGCAGGCCGGCGCCATCGGTGCCTGGCGCACCCTCGCCGCCGGCGACCGCATCGGCGGCCTCGTCTTCAACGACACCGACATGGTGGAGGTCCGCCCGGAGCGCACGCGCCGCACGGTCCTGCACCTGCTCAGCCAGATCGTCGCCCGCAATCAGATGCTCGGCGTCGGCCGCGGGATCGTCTCCAGCCCCGAGATGCTCAATCGCGCCCTGGAGCGCGTGCGGCGCCTCGCCCTGCACGACGCCACCGTGATCGTCATCAGCGATTTCGACGGCGCCGACGGGGGCACCCACGCCATCATCGCCGATCTCGCCCGGCACAACAGCGTCATCGCCCTCCTGGTGCACGATCCGCTGCAGAGCGAGCTGCCGGCCAGCGCGCGCATGACGGTGACCGACGGCGAGCTGCAGATCGTCCTGGAGGTGGGCCGCGAGAGCGTCCGCAGGAACATCCAGGAGGTGACCGAGGCGCGGCTTCGCAGCGTGTTCGCCTGGACCCGGGAGCTGGGCGTGCCCGTGCTGCCGCTGAGCGCGGCGGAGGATACGGCGAAGCAGATCCAGAAGCTGATCGGGCAGCTGCCGACCTTGAACGGGCGCAGCGAGCCCCCGGTGCTGGGAGGCGCGCTTGGCTAGTCCTTCGGCTGATCCCGCGACCCTCCCCTCGGCGCCTCCCCAGGTGGTCGACCCCGTCGCCGGCCTCGTGGACATTCCGCTGCCGCCGGCCGTCAGCCTGTGGCCGCAGACGTGGCCGGCGCGCATTCTCGTGGTGCTGGTGCTGCTGGGCCTCGTCACTGGCACGGTGCGCGCGCTCCATCATTGGCGCGTCAATCGCTATCGCCGCCAGGCGTTGGCCGAGCTCAAGGGGATCGAGGCCCGTTCGGCGGGCCTGCCGGCCGCGGACCTCGCCTGCGCGCTGGCCATACTCCTGCGGCGCACCGCGCTGGCCGCCTTTCCGCGCGATCAGGTGGCCGCGCTGACCGGCGCGGAATGGCTGTCCTTCCTCGACCGGACCGACAGCGGACAGGTGTTTTCCCAGGGGCCGGGGCGCACGCTTGAAGCCGCCGCCTACGGCCCGGCCGCGAGCGCCGATCCCAAGGGGCAGATCCAGGCGGTGCGGGCCTGGATCCGGCGCCACCGGCGGGAGGGGCGGCCATGATCGAATTCGCCTGGCCCTGGGCCTTCCTGGCGCTGCCGCTGCCCCTCCTCGCATGGTGGCTGCTGCCGCCGTTCCGCGAGCAGCGCGCCTCGGTGCAGATCCCGTTCTTCGCCAAGGTGGCCGAAGCCACCGGCCAGACGCCGCAGAAAGGCGCGGTGGTGGTGCGCCGCCTGGCGCTGCAGATGATCGTCGCGTCGCTCATGTGGGGGCTCATCGTCGTCGCGCTGGCGCAGCCGCAACGGGTGGGGGAGCCGATCCGCCACGACATCTCGGTGCGCGACATGATGCTGGCCATCGACATCTCCGGATCCATGGACCAGGTGGATTTCGAGACCGCCGGCAAGAAGATGATCCAGCGCCTCGCCGGCGTGAAGCAGGTGGTGGACGCCTTCATCGCCCGCCGCAAGGGCGACCGCATCGGCCTCATCCTGTTCGGCACCAGGGCCTATATCCAGGCCCCCTTCACCCAGGACCTCGCCACCATCCAGGCGCTCCTGAACCAGACGCAGGTGGGCATGGCCGGCCAGCAGACCGCCATCGGCGATGCCATCGGGCTTTCCATCAAGGCCTTCGCGGCCAGCAAGGCCCAGCAGAGGATGCTGATCCTTCTGACCGACGGCAACGACACGGCAAGCCGCGTGCCCCCGGCCCATGCCGCCCAGATCGCGCGCGAGCACGCGCTCGTCATCTACACCATCGGGATCGGTGACCCGAACGCCAGCGGCGAGAACCGGGTGGATTTCGAGACCCTGCGCGCCGTGGCCGCGACGACGGGCGGCCGCTTCTTCAAGGCGGCGAACGGCGGCGAGCTCGAAGGCATCTATGCGGATATCGACCGGCTCGCGCCGGTCAAGCTTGAGACCCAGACCTGGCGGCCGAAGCTGCCGCTCTACCAGTGGCCGCTCGGCGCGGCGGCGCTGCTCGGCATCGCCGCATGGCTCATCCTGCTGCTGCGCAGCTGGATGGCAAGGCGGGTGCGCCATGCTTGAGCAGGCGGTCGCCCATTTCCATCTGCTGCGGCCCTGGTGGCTTCTGGCGCTCGTGCCGGTGGGGCTGATCCTCATCGTGCTGCTGCGCCGCGAGCAGAACGACCTGAAATGGACCGCGGCGATCGCGCCCAACCTCCTGAAATACATGACGGTGACGCCGGACCGGCGCTGGCATGTCCGCCCGGTGTGGCTGGTGGCGCTTGTCCTCGGCCTCGCGGTCGTCGCCCTCTCCGGCCCGACCTGGCGGCGCGAGCTGCCGCCCTTCGTCGAGGACAAGGCGCCGCTGATGATCGCCCTCGATCTCTCCGCCTCCATGGGCGGAACGGACATTGCGCCCTCGCGCCTGGAGCGCGGCAAGCAGAAGATCCGCGACCTTCTGGCGGCGCGGGGCAATGCGCGCAGCGGCCTCATCGCCTTCGCCGGCACGGCCCATCTCGTCATGCCTCTGACCGACGATGCGCGGGTGATCGAGCCCTTCCTCGCGGCGCTCGCACCCGGCCTGATGCCGGTTCCCGGCAAGGCGCCGGTGGCGGCGGTCGAGCTCGCGGCGCAGGCGCTGGCCGGCGACACCTTCGCCGGCACCATCCTGATCGTCTCCGACGATCTCGGCAAAGCCACTGGCGCGGACCTCACCCGCGCCGCCGGCCGCAACGAGGTGCTGATGCTCGCCGTCGCGCCCCCCGGCAAGGGGCAAAGCCCCATCGGGGCGGTCGAGGTCAGCGTGGATTCCAGCGACATCGAGGCCATCACGCGGCGCATCGACACCCATTTCGAGAACGCGCAGGCGGACCAGATCGGCGCGCGCTGGCGGGACGAGGGCTTCCGGCTGCTGCTGCCCATCGCGCTCCTGAGCCTGATCTGGTTCCGCCGCGGCGTGACGGTGCCGTGGATCCTGCTGCTGGTTCTCCTGCAGCCGGTGCCGGGCCATGCCCAGACGGCGCAGCCGCCGCCCGGCGTCCTGAGCCTCTTCCTGACGCCGGACCAGCAGGGCCGGATCGCCTTCGATCGCGGCGATTATCACCGCGCCGCGACCCTCTTCACCGATCCCATGTGGCGCGGCATCGCCGCCTACCGCGCCTATGATTTCATCGCGGCGGCGGATGCGTTTCGCAAGATCGACACCGTCGAGGGGCGCTTTGCGCTGGGCAATGCGGAGGCGCAGAACCACGCCTACGAGAAGGCCATCGCGCTCTACCGGCAGGTGCTCGCGCAGCAGCCCGACAATGCCGCCGCGAAGACCAACCTTGCCATCGTCACGGCGGCCTATGAGGCCGCCGAGGCCAAGCGCCGGCAGCGCGAGCAGGGCGAGCCGGAGCAGCCCGGCCTGCCGCCGGACGAAACCAAGATGGACAAGGAGCAGAAAGGCGGCCAGCGGGTGCAGGTGACGCCGGACAGCCTCACCACCCCCGGCGCCGCAGCGGCCTGGATGCGGGCGATCGAGACGACGCCGGCCGACTTCCTGAAGCTGAAATTCGCCATCCAGGCCAATTCCGATCAATCGCCGGCGGGAACGGGTGGGCAGAAATGAGAGGCGCGCTCCTCGCCATCGCGCTGGTGTTCGCGACCGTTCCGGCGCTGGCGCAGCCGGCCACGCCGGATCCTGCGGCGTCGCAGCCGGCGGCGCCGCAACCCCCCGCCCCCCAGCCCGTGGTGCGCGCCACGCTGACGCCGGCCCAGGTGGTGGTCGGTCAGGCATCGACGCTGGTCGTAGAGGTGCTTGCGCCGAACTACATGACCAAGCCCCCGGTGATGCCCGATTTCCAGATCGCGAACGCCATCACCCGCGCCGCATCGCCCATGAATTTCTCGGAGCGGCAGGGCGATGCGAGCTATGCCGGCATCCGCTACACCTTCCTGCTCACGCCCCAGGAGCCCGGGACCTACGCGCTGGCGGGCCAGACCATCACCGTCACCTATGCCGACACTCCGCCCCACACCCGCGCAACCACGGTGCCGGTGCCGGCCGTCCATTTCGATGCGGTGATCCCCGATGCGGCGCGGGGGCTCGACCCGTTCATCTCGGCAACCCACCTGAGCCTGAGCGGAGACATCCAGCGGTCATCGCCCGCCCTGAAGGTCGGCGACAGCGTGACCCGCATCGTGACCATCGAGGCGAAAGGCGCCCCCGCCATCCTGCTGCCGCCCACGTCCTTCGCGCCCATCGCCGGCACGCGGGTCTATCCGGGCCAGCCCGAGCTGAGCGATGGCGTGGACGACGGCACGGGCGAGCTCATCGCCACCCGCACCGACCGCGCCATCTACATGCTGGAGGAGGCCGGCACGCTCACCCTGCCCGCGATCGAGATTGCCTGGTGGGATGCCAAGGGCGGGACGATCCAGCACGCGCGGCTTGGTCCGCAATCCTTCGCGGTGGCCGGCGGCACCTCGGCCGCCGCGGGCGGGGCGCAGCCCGGCGGCCTTTCCGCCCCGCGACGGCTGCTCCTCTTCGTTCTGGAGCATTGGCTGGCGCTGGTCGCGGGGATCGCGGCGGCAGCGGTCCTGATCCGCGCGGCGCCGCCCATCCTGCGAAACCTGGAGCGCCGCTGGCGGCAGCGCCGCGACGCCTACCGCCGCTCCGAGGCGTTCGCCTTCCGGGAGCTGAGCCGCGCGGCCGGGCGGGGCGACCCGCGCGAGACCTACCGCGCCTTCCTCGTCTGGCGCTCCCGGTTCGGGCCGGCGGCGCCGACGCGCACCGTCAAGGCTCTGAATGGCTGGGCGCAGGACCCTGTTCTGGCGCAGGAAATTGCGGCGCTGGAAGGCCGGCTCTTCGCGGCGGGGACGGATGCCGGCGCGTGGTCCGGCGTTCCCCTGATCAAGGCGATCCGCGCGATACGGAGCAAAAAGGGGGCATGGCACTGGAACGCGCCCCTTGCCCATTCGCTCCCTGAGACCATCAATCCCGAGTCGGCCGAGGTTGCACGGCCGTTATTGTCGCGTCCGGTCGCACGGTAGCCGTTGTGCTCCGTAGACCTTGCGCTCACCTTGCCTGATCTCGTTCGCGCACGGAGGAAGTGCCGGCGGTCCATGGCCTGTGGCCCGCATTCGGATCCTCGTGAAAGTGCCTCTTTTGAGCCTCAGGGGGCGCGGGAGTCCCCGATCATCCGCTGTCGCAACGGGCCGGCGGCGCGCCCGGATGCATCCCCGGGGCATTCCCGCCGGAAGTGCGCCCAGGAATGCGACGCCCGCGGACACCGGACGGCGCATCGAAAGCGACCGCACGCCCGGCCTGCGGGGTGGCGCCCGCAGCAGCGGCTCAGCCCCCGGCCGAGGCGCCCGAGCACGCATCCGACCGGCCGGCCGTGATCGGCCAGGGGGGCCTTCACACTCCGGGGCTCAGCCCGGAACGCCGCCCCCTCCCCGATCGATCGCAGCCAGGGCGTCCGAGCCCGCGTCCGGCGCGATCAGTAGGCCTGCAGCGCCAGCACGCCCGCGGGGCTGATCATCAGGCCCCAGGTCTCGTCGGAGCGCACCTCCACCTCATCGACCTCCACCTTTCCATCGATCTTGATCGAGTATTTGTATTTCCCAGGGGCAAGATCCAGCGTCGGCCCGTCGGGCGCCTTGGTGCCGGCATTGCCCGGGACCTTGATGGTCCGGTTATTGAAGGTGAGCGACATGGCGTCGGGCTGGATATTGCCGAACATCACCTTGGCCTTTCCGGGCTGCGGCAGGACGCCGGCCTTCCGCGCCGCCTCCGGATTCTTCACGCCGAGGTTGACGGTCGTTTCGTTGCCCTTTCGGCCCAGGGTCAGCACGGCCGGCCCCTCGGGCGAGGCGAAGCGGAGCGTCGCCCGGTCGGCGGCGACCGCCGCGCCCTTGCCCTCCTCCTTCCAGCCGCGGTTGCCGAGCTCGCGGCGGTAGAAATCCAGCACCACGGAGAGGTCGAGCGGAACGGTCGCGTTGAGCTCGCGCCGGAACGGCGTTTTCGTCACCTCCGACATGGTGAGGCGCCGGGGCACCGGCAGCCCGGAACGATCCTCGACGGCGAGGTCGTCCGCCGACGGCGGCGGCGAGGCGGCGGCGCCCGCGCGGCTCTGGCTTTCCGCGGCCGGCTGGTCGGGCTTCGCGCCCGCCACCTTCAGCCCCGAGCCGCTGGCATTCACATTGGTGGTGGGCCCCATCTTCATGACGGTGATGGAGAGATCCTTCTTGCCCTTGCCAAATTGAAGCTGCGCCATGTTCGCGTTGTTGATCACGCTGGGCTTGGCGCGCCAGCCGGACTGCTTGAGGGCGGAACGGAAGAAGTCGGCGATCGAGGTGACGCTGGACTCGCTGGTGAACTCGAGCGTGCCGTCCTCGCTGTCGAAATCCACGTCCTGCGCCGTCTCAGGCAGGGGAATAGGCGCGTTGCTGTCGGCAAGCGGCTGGAGCGCCTGGACGGCTGTGCCGGCCCCGCGTCCGGCATCCGCCGGCCGGGCGGCGCTGCCGGCCTGGGCCTCCGCGTCGCGCATCATCTGCTGGGCCTGCTGCAGCATGTCACCGACCGAGCCGGCGCCGGGCATGCTCTGGGTCTTCGGCTTGGTGATCTTCTCGACGAGGCTGACGGTGGTCAGGCCATACTGGCGCGCGAGCTTCAGAGTGGCCGAGCCTTCAGGAAAGGTGAAATTCGCCACCGCCTCGTCCGGGCCGATCGCGCTACGCGCCGCATCCTCCTTCCACCCGAGGGCGGAAAGCGCGCCGCGGTAGAACGACAGCACGGCCTCGAGGCTCGCCTGGACCTGGGCGTGGATCTCGCGCCCGGTCGCGCCATTGGTGCCGCCTGCGCTCTTGCGCGGCCGGGGGACGGGAAGGCCGAAGACGTCGCCATCGGCTTCGACCGACTGCTGCTCGGCGAAGGACGGAGTCTTCAGCTCCACCAGGGTCCGGCCGCTGTCGCTGGTCCGCAGGACAAGCATGAGGGGCCGGACGTTGCCCCGCACGAAATAGGCGACCTCGCCGTTCGCGGGCCTGGGATCGGGCCGCCCATTCGGCCATTTCGCCGCGATGTCCGCATCGGCGAGCGGCTCCCAGTCATTTTCCGCGAGCTTGCGGGCATAGAAGTCGCGCAGGCTCTGCGGCGTGCCGCCCGAGGTCAGGCTGAGATAGGGCCGATTCGCATCGAACTGGACATCGGCGGCGTCGTCCGGAACGGGCGGGGCGAATGGCAGCCGATCGGCCGTATAGTCCACCGTGGTCTGGTCCGTGGTGTCCTCGGTCCGGCCGGGCGAAATGGTGAAGCGGACCGAAAGCCCCTGCTGCCCCTTGAGGAAGGTCAGCCAGGTCGAGTGGCGGTCGTCCAGAGGAACCACATAGAAATTCCAGCCCTGCGCGGCCAGCAGCGCCTTGATGGCGGCGGCGGTGGCGGGGACGTTGCCGGGCACGGAATAGGAGACACGTTCGGCGGTCGACCTGCCGGTGTCCCGCGCGCCGGGCAGGCGCGGAAGATCGGCGATGGCGACCGGCGGCGCGACAGTGTCGCCGCTGAGATAGGCCTGGCGCGCATTCTCGAGGGCGCTCACCGGCTGCGGCGTGATCTCGACCTTGACCTTTCCGGCGTCGGTCTTCTGCAGCACGAGGGCCAAGGCCACCTTGGGGGTCTCGTCGCTCACGAAATAGGCGTAGCCACCACCGTCGCGGAGCGTTCCGGACGGCCCTCCCGCCGGCTGCCTGCCATTGGCCTTTGCCGACCACAGGAACCACCCCCGGCCGGCGAGCTCCCGGCGGTAGAAGTCGAGGAGCTTTTCCACCGGCTCGGCGCTGACGAGGCTCAAGGACGGCCGGTCCGGCGAGTATTCAATATTCGCCGCATCCGCGGTGAAAGGCAGGTCCACCCTCAAAGGCACGGCGGAATATTGGACGCTGATGGCGTTGTTCTGTGCCGGCGCAACCGTGATGAAGACGCTGAGGGCCTGGGCTCCCTTCTTCAGCGTCAATGTCTTCATGGTCGGATTTTCAGCGGATGCCGCGTTGGGCGCAGCATATTTCTGCCAGCCAAGGGCCGCGAGCCCCTTTTCGACCGCATCCGCCGTCGGAGTGATTGCCTGCGGAGAGACGAAGATCGTCGTGAAGGGGCTGGCGAAGACCTCCTTCGCACCGGGGACGCGCGGGAGCTTGCTGACGTCGAAGGTGGCGACGCCGGCGCGATCCGGCACCTGGGCCCGCACCGGCAGGCACGGCGCGGTCGAAACCGCGATGATCGCGCACAGGGCCAAGAGATACCGGCGGTGGCCGCCTCGCCTCACGTTGCAGCCCGCCATCTCGCCCATTGTATTGTCTCCGGAGGAAGGACCATGGACCGAAAGGCAAAACGACTTTCGGCCCAGATGCTTCCCATGATCGGCGCCGATTGTGAAGGCCCCGCTTTGGCGAAACCCTTGCGGCGGGTGACGGCGCGCCTGGTTATCCCAGGCGGCGTTTTTTCTGGCGGTATATGGATAAGCCCGACGCCAGCTGGTGGATCGGGGCTAACGGATCACGCCGGGCAATACGCGCCGATTTGGTGACGACTCTAGTATTTCGCGAGTTACCGAGGCCGACGTGTCACCAATAACCGCCGTCAACCGGATGGTGCGGTGGAAAGGCTCGTCCTTGTGACGCCGCGCGGGTACGCCCTGAGGTGACATGCGTGGGCCAGCTTCGTCCCCGCCGCGCAAGCGACACAGCGAGCTTCACCCCCTGGGAACTCCGGCAAAGCCCCCTTCTCGGCAGGTGCGTCTGCCGGACGCTTCATCTCACTTCGTGAACGTCTCGTAGAGATGGCGCTGCACTTCCTCGGCCGCGCTTTCCGCCTTGGCGCCGGGAAAGTTCGTCAGGACCACCACGGAAAGATCGTTCCGGGTGTCCACCAGCGCCTTGGCGAGGTTCATGCCGTTCGAACCATTGTGCGCCAGGAGCGGCGCCTTCGCCCAGTCGAACTGGATGATGCCCCAGCCGAGGGCATATTCCCCTTCGGACGGGGTCCCCGGCGCCGGATTTTCGATGTGGGGTGTCCTCACATGGGGACGCTGGATCTCCGCCAGCGTCGCCTCGGAGAGGATGTGCGGCGCGCGCTTGCCGGCGCCGGCATTCCAGCCGGCCCATGTGGCGAAATCCAGCACCGACATATGGGCGTTGCCGGCCGGTCCAATCACCGGCGGCGCGTCCGCCCCCGGGCCCCATGTCATGGGCGTGACCACGCCCTTGTCGTCGACGGCGTGGCCGATGGCGGCGTCATATTTGCCGAAACTGGCCTGCGGACCGAAGCCGGCGGTTTTCAGATCGAGCGGGGCGTAGATGCGCTCCTCCACCAGGCGCTCCCACGGCTTGCCAGCGGCCTCTTCCAGCATGGCGCCGGCAATGAGATAGCCAAAGTTGGCATATTGGAAGGGCGAGCCCGCGGGGACTTGCGGCGTGTTGTGCTTCCAGCGGTCGATGGCATCGAGGCGCAGGTCCGTGGTGTTCTTCTCGAAGGCGACGGGGTTCAAGTAGATGCCCATCATCTCGGGCGTGTCCGTGGGGATGCCGCTCGAATGGGACAGGAGCTGCTCCAGGGTGACGGCGGCAAGGGCCGGGTTCAGGTCTGCGATCGTCTTGCCGAGCACCGCGCCCACCGTGCTCGTCCACGTGATGCGCCCTTCGTCCACCAGCGTGCCGGCCACGGTAGCGGTCAGCGCCTTCGTGTCCGAGCCGAGATGGAAGCGGTCTGTGATGGTGACGGGAAGGTCCATCCCCATGACCCGCGTGCCGACGGCGCCGGCGGCGATGACCTTGCCGTCGCGCGTCACCGCGGCGGCGAGGGCCGGCAGGCCAAACCTGGCGCGCACGCCTTCCAGATAGCCGTCGAGGCTTTCCTGCGCACGCGCCCCGCATGACAGAGCGATGCACGCTGCAATTCCCGCGAGGACTGCCCCCATATGATTGATTTTCATTTGAGTTTTCCTTCCCGGAATGGCACCGCGCGGTGGGCCTGTGCCATCAGCGGCGCAGCATCTCGGCCAGCTCATAGAAGATCGGGGTGGACGGATTCTGGTCCGGCGGGCTGTCGCGGCCGAGGGTGGTCACCACCACGATGGTGAGGTCCCGTGCGGCGCTGTAGCCGGCCGTTCCGCCATAGCCTCCGAAGAAGAAGGTCTTCTGCACCCAGGGCGGCACCAGCTCCAAGCCGAGGCTGAAAGCATGCTCGGCGGTGTTCATGGCCTTGCCGAGGGTTGCCGGCGTGAGCATCAGATGAAGGCTTTCCTTCGAGACCGTAGCCCCGGTGGCCAGCGCACGCATGAGGCGGACGGTGTCGGCGATGTCGCCGTTGAGCGGGCCGGTATAGGACGTCCAGGACGGGCTCCAATAGGTAGCGTCCTCGAAGATGCCGCGTTCCTTGGTGAAGCCGTGCAGCGGCGGATCGGGCAGCTCTGCCATGGACCAGATCCGCGTCTGCTTCAGGGCCAGCCGGTCGATGATGCGCGTCTGGAGCAGCGTCTCTTAGGAGGTGCCTGCGGCCTTGGCGAGCGCCTGGGCGAGCACGATGTAATTGGTGTGGGCATATTGGAAGCCCGTGCCGGGCTCGAACTCCATGCCCCGCGCGAAGGCGACCCTCAGGAGCTCCTCGGTACGCCACGCATAAAAGACGTCGTTCTCGAAGGCTTTCACGAAACCGGGGTCCGATTCATAGTCCGCGTAACCGGAGGTGCAGTCCGCCAGCATGCGCAGGGTGATCTTGTCCGCCTCCGGATAGGTGGGCAGCCATTTTTCGATGGTGTCGTCGAGCTTGACCATGCCCTCGTCCACCATCTGCATCAAAATTGTGGTCTGTGAGGCGATGGCCATGGCGCCCGTTCGGAAATGCATGTCGGTGCGCGCAGGAATGCCCGTGATCGAGGTGCCGGCCGCAGCCACCCGAGGCGGCGCATCGCCGATGGCCACACCGACGATCAGCGCCGTCACGCCATGGCGGGCGCGCAGCTGCTCCAGCTGGCCCGCGACCATCTGCCAATCATCCTGCGTGACCTTGGACGCGGCAGCGTTTTGGGACACGGCGTCCGCCGCTTGGGCGCGCGCCATCATGCCATCCGCCGCGCAAATGAGCGCAATTGCGCCGGCAACAAGGGTTGAGGAGCGTCTCGACATGGATGGAGAACCTCCATTTGAAGACAATGTGAGGGCTGATCCGACGACCAGGAAGCCGGCGCACCGTTCTCGGGGGCGAGTCATGGCTTAAGACGCAATCCACGACACGTGGAGATGGTATGAAAGTAGCCGTTGGCGTAGCGTTGCTAGGTATTGAATTAATAGAGAAAGATTTGATTAGCCGCTAGTCTTGTCGGGACTGGACGCAATTGCAGTCAGGGGCACGCCCTTGGCGCGCGGCGGAAGGCAGACGGCACCGTGCCCCTGAAGCTCGCCCGCCAGTAACCGCAACGAAGGCCGAACTCCGTCGCGAGCGTGGTCGAGGCGGCGGCCATCGGGCGATTATGCAATGCGCCGAGCCCCATGCCCGCGATCAACGCGACCCATGCCTTGATACGAAACAGGGTCGCCTTGACGATCCCGAGCGCGCCGATCACGTGGCAGGCGAAGCCGGGAAGCGAGTTGCCATAGGTCTGGACCATGCAGCAGGCGCCGTTGACGAGCTTCGCCTTCTTGCTCGGGATAGACCGGCTCGAGATGGACCACGATATCGCCGCGCTCCGCCCGTTCGGCGGGCTCGAGCAGCCATCCGGAGGGCGAGAGCAGGCCGGAGGAAATCACGTCCTGAATCATGACCACGCGCGCCGAAATGATCGAAATACTCATGCCGAGGGTGAGAGTGGCGTCGCAGGCGATCTTCACCGACGTGCCGACATGGAGATGCGATCAGCCCCCGCGCATCTGTGGTTGCGGCGGGAAGGTTCCCTGCGGCGTGAGGTGCGAATGCCAGATCAAGCACAAGCAGGAATACGACCGCTACCAGGACGCCCGCCGACCATCCTCGAGCCAGGGGGGCTATAACAGCCGATGGCGCGCTTCGAGCAAGGCTTTCCTCTCCGGGTCTGGGCACGAACGGTACGTGTCCTGCGGCATGCCCGCCACGATGGTGGACAACCGCATCCCAGCCAAGGGCGACATGGCTCTGTTCTGGGACCGGAGCAACTGGCAGCCCATGTGTCGCCGCTGCAACCTCTCGAAGAACGCCCGGCACGACGGCGGTTTCGGCCGTCCCGTCGCGGGGGGTCGAGTTTGAGCACAAGCTCGGGGCTCAAGGCGGCCCCGACGCTCCTCCACACGATGGGCGGCCCCGGCTCCTCCTCCAATCCGCCCACAAAGCCGCGATACCACGCCCCCGCCAAGGCTAGGACCTGCCGATGGGAGAGATGGGTGGGGCCGGCCCTCAGGCTGACGAAGAGGCGTTGGAGGTGATCCTCTGCGATGCCGGAGCGAGCCGTGGCGATGCGCGGATCACGGGTGCGGAGGGAGAAGGTGACTTCCGACGCCCCGAGGGTGGCCGTGACGGTGCATTCCGATTCGTGGCCGTGGGCGGGGAAGTGGATGCGCACCGTTCGCCCCGTCGCCTTCCCCCGAAGATCGGCGGGTATGCGCTTGCGGAAGGCGGGAATGGTGGAGCCGGAGCGTCGAGTAGGCCGTGACATGCGGAGTGCCATGTGGGGCACCTGTGTGTAACAGTCGGCGCCTCGCTGTCCCTTGGATACCAAGGGCTTCCGCAAAATCTATGGGCTTACAGTAAGATGGTGCCCAGGAGAGGACTCGAACCTCCACGGCTTTCACCACTGGTACCTGAAACCAGCGCGTCTACCAATTCCGCCACCTGGGCCCGTCGGGCCCGCAGGGCCGTCCGGAGCGCGGTACATAGGGGAGCGGCTCGGCCCTTGTCAATATTGTCCGCGCCGGGCTGGCGCTGCTTCCAACAAATTTATTTCACGCAGGTGGCGCTTCGAGCGCGCGGACCATGCCTCGGCCGGACGGCGCCCCCCACAGCGCCGCCCGGTCCCATTCGCAGGCCGTCTGCTCAGGCGTTCTTGAAGGCCGGCGGGCGCTTCTCGACGAAGGCGGCCATGCCTTCCTTCTGGTCGGCGAAGGCGAACTGCGCCTGGAACACGCGGCGCTCGAAGCGGATGCCCTCGGCCAGCGTGGTCTCGTAGGAGCGGTTGACGCTCTCCTTCACCTGCATGGCCACGGGCTGGGACATGGCGGCGATGACGCCCGCCACCTTCAGCGCCTCGGCGACGAGGTCGGCCGCCGGCACCACGCGGGAGACGAGGCCGGCGCGCTCGGCCTCCGCCGCATCCATCATGCGGCCGGTGAGGCACATCTCCATGGCCTTGGACTTGCCCACGAAGCGGGTGAGGCGCTGGGTGCCGCCCGCCCCCGGCATGACGCCGAGCTTGATCTCCGGCTGGCCGAACCTGGCGGTGTCGGCCGCGAGAATGAAATCGCACATCATGGCGAGCTCGCAGCCGCCGCCCAGGGCGAAGCCCGCCACCGCGGCGATCACCGGCTTTCGCATGCGCGTCACCCGCTCCCAGGAGGTGATGTAATCGTCGATATAGGTGCCGGGATAGGTGAAGTCCTTCATGGCCTTGATATCGGCGCCGGCGGCGAAGGCCTTCTCCGAGCCGGTGATCACCACGCAGCCGATGCCGCGGTCGGCCTCGAAACCGTCGAGCGCGGCGTTGAGGTCGCCGATCAGCGTGGGGCTGAGCGCGTTGAGCGCCTCGGGCCGGTTGAGACGGATGAGCCCCACCGCGTCGTGCTGTTCCACCAGAATCGTTTCGTAAGCCATCCGTTTCCTCCCGAGGCGTCACTGATTGCAAGGGTGCCCCTCTGCCTCTAGAGCCGAGGCGGCGTCAAGGGAAGCGCCGGCCGTGCACATCCCATGTGCGCCCGCGGGGATTAGCCGCCCAGCGCCCAGTCGCGGCGGTCAGCGCTGGCAGGCCGGGCAGAAGAAGGTGGAGCGGCCGCCCTGGGTGATCCGCTGCACCGTGCCGCGGCAATGGCGCGTCGGGCAGGCGAGGCCTTCGCGGTCATAGACGCGGAAGGTGTGCTGGAAATAGCCGAGCGCGCCATCCACCTGGCGGTGGTCGCGCAGGGAGGAGCCGCCGGCCTGGATGGCCTCGCGCAGCACCTCGCGGATCACCGCCACGAGCTTCTCGGCGCGCCGCGTCGGCTCACCGTCCTGGGTGGCGATGGTGTAGGCCATGCGGCGGGGCGACAGGCCGGCGCGATGCAGCGCCTCGCAGACGTAGATGTTGCCGAGCCCGGCCACCACCTTCTGGTCGAGCAGCGCGGCCTTCAGGCTGGTGCGGCGCCGGGCGCAGGCCCGCGCCAGATGGGCGGCGGTGAAGGCGTTGCCCAGCGGCTCGGGGCCGAGATCGCGCAGCAGCGGATGGCTGTCGAGCTGGTCGTAAGGCACCATCAGGATGGCGCCGAAGCGCCGCGGGTCATTGAAGGTGACGGTGGCGCCGCCGGCGAGGTGCAGCACCACATGGTCGTGCGGGCTGGTGGCATTGCGCGGATGGTAGAACATGCCGGGCTTGCCCTTCACCGGCGCGCCCTCGATGCGGATCGAGCCGGACATGCCGAGGTGCAGCAGCAGCACCTCGCCGCCGCACAGGTCCGCGAGGAGATATTTGGCCCGGCGGCCCACCGCCTCGATGCGGCGGCCGGCGAGGCGCTCGGCGAAGTTCTCGGGCAAAGGCCAGCGCAGGTCGGGGCGGCGGGCCTCGGCACTTTCGATCACCGCCCCCTGGAGGACGGGCATAAGACCGCGGCGGACGGTCTCCACCTCGGGCAATTCGGGCATGATGTCCTAGGATCTGGCGCGAGGACCGCGCGAATCGTCATATTTCCTTAAAAATGCGGGCGGTGCCTGTCACACGCAAGGGTCAATCGGCGCCCTTTCCCCCGCTTCCCTATTCCGCCGCGCGGCGCGAGGGATCGGCAAGCGCGCCCGCCAGCGCCGGTGCGGTATCGGACGGCGCGGCGTCGAATTCGAGCTGCTCGAGGCGGGTGCCGCGCCTGGCGATCTTGTCGGCCGAGATCAGCACCTTGGACACGTCGTCCCCGACCTGGCCGAAATGCTTGGCCAGGTCCCCCACCCGCTCGCGCAGGCGCGAGACATCCTGCACCAGGGCGCCCACCTCGGCGCGGATGCGGTCCGCCTGCTCGCGCATGCGCGCATCCTTGGCGATGGCCTGCACCACCTGGATGGCGAGCATCAGCAGCGAGGGCGAGACCAGCACCACCCGGGCCCGGAACGCCGCCTGAACCACGGCGTCGAAATGCTCGTGGATCTCGCCATAGACCGATTCCGAAGGCACGAAGATCAGGGCGATGTCCTGCGTCTCGCCCGGCACCAGATAGCGCTCGGCCACGTCGTTCACATGTTTCATGAGGTCGGTGCGCAGGCGGGCGGCGGCGGCCTTCTTCGCCTCCGCGCTCTGCGCCTCGCGGAAGGCGGTGATGGATTCGAGCGGGAACTTGGAATCGATCAGCAGCGGGCGCGGATCGCCGGGCAGGAACACCGCGCAATCGGGCCGGCGCCCGCCCGAGAGGGTGTATTGGAAGGCGAAGCTGTCCTTCGGCAGGCCGTCGGCGACGATGGCCTCCATCCGGGCCTGGCCGAAGGCGCCGCGCGCCTGCTTGTTGGAGAGCGTGTCGCGCAGCGACACCACCTGGGACGACAGGTCCGACAGGCTCTTCTCCGCCGCCTCCACCATCACCAGGCGCTCGGCCAGCTTGGTGAGGCTCTCGTTGGTGGCGCGGGCGGCGTTGGAGAGGCTCTCGCCCAGCCGGTGGCTGGTGGAATCGAGCCGGTCGGCCACCGCTCGGGCGAGCTCGCTCTGGCGCTGGGAGATGACCTCCGTCATGGAATGCACGCGCCCCGCCGTCTCCGCCTGAATGCGGGCGAGGTCACGCATGCGCTGCTCCAGCTCCTGCGCGCGGTAGGCCGCCTCGGCCTTCACCCGCGCCTCGGCCTCGGCCCGCGCGCGACCCTGCCGCCACAGCGCGAGGAGGCCGAAGAACAGCAGCAGCACCCCTGCCCCCGCAGCCAGGGCGAGCGCTTCGGCGAGGGTGACGGGGCGCGACCCCAGGATGAAGAGCACATCGGACATGCCCTCTCTTAGCCGATTCCCGCCGCCGAACAAAGAGCGAACATATTGACCGCCGCAACGGCATCGCTTATTTCTTTGCCATGACTACGCGCCCCATCCTGATTATCCCCGAACCCAAGCTGCGCACCATTTCGGAGCCCATTGCCAAGATCGACTCCGAGGTCCGCAAGCTGGTGGAGGACATGTTCGAGACCATGTACGACGCCCCCGGCATCGGCCTCGCGGCCATCCAGGTCGGCGAGCAGCGCCGGGTGGTCACCATCGACGTGGCCCGGGAGGGTGAGGACAAGAAGCCGGTGGCGCTCATCAATCCGGAGATCATCGCCGCCTCGCAGGAGATGTCGGTCTACAGCGAAGGCTGCCTGTCGATCCCGGAATTCTATGAGGAGGTGGAGCGCCCCGCGCGTGTCACCGTGCGGTTCCTCGACATCGAGGGGCAGACCCGGGAGGTGGAGGCGCAGGGCCTGTTCGCCACCTGCGTCCAGCACGAGATCGACCATCTGAACGGCGTGCTGTTCATCGACCATATCTCGAAGCTGAAGCGCGACCGGGTGGTCAAGAAGTTCGCCAAGCAGGCGCGGCGCGCAGCGCCGCTCTGATCCCCCTCTCCGCCGGCGCGGACGCGCCAAGCATCGGCGCTCCGGCCCGACCCTGCGCGGGCCATGCCGGCCCGGCGTCCCGGTCCGCGCCTATCCGGCCCCTATCGTTGCGGAACTGAGCCATGCGCATCGTCTTCATGGGCACGCCGGATTTCGCCGTGCCGACGCTCACCGAGATCGTCGGGCGCGGCCATGAGGTGGTGGCGGTCTATACCCGCGCGCCCGCGCCCGCCGGCCGGCGGGGCCTCGATCTCACGCCCTCGCCCGTGCATAAGGTGGCGGACGGCTTCGGCCTCCCCGTCCTCACGCCAAAGACGCTGAAGGGCGAGGAGGCCGCCGAGACCTTCCGCGCCCACGGGGCCGACGTGGCCGTGGTGGTGGCCTATGGCCGGATCCTGCCGCAGGCCATTCTCGATATCCCGCGCCTCGGCTGCCTCAACCTGCACGGCTCGCTGCTGCCCCGCTGGCGCGGCGCGGCGCCGATCCAGCGCGCCGTCATGGCCGGCGATGCGGAGACCGGCGTCTGCGTCATGCGCATGGAGGCGGGGCTCGACACCGGCCCTGTGGGGCTCATCGAGCGCATTCCCATCGGTCCCGACATGACGGCGGGCGAGCTGCACGACGAAATGATGCTCATCGGCGCCGATCTCATGGTGCGGGCGCTGTCCGCCCTGGAGCGCGACGCCCTCGCCTTCACGCCCCAGAGCGAGGAAGGCGTCGCCTATGCCGCCAAGATCGAGAAGGGCGAGACCCGCATCGACTGGGCGCTGCCGGCGGCGGAGGTGCACAACCGCATCCGCGGGCTCTCGCCCTTTCCCGGTGCCTGGTTCGGCTTCGGCGCGGACGGCGCGCGGGTGAAGGTGCTGCGCTCCGCCCTCGCGGAGGGGGCCGGCCCGGCCGGCACCACCCTCGACGACACCCTCACCATCGCGTGCGCCTCGGGCGCCGTGCGGCTTCTCCAATTGCAGAAATCGGGCAAGCAGCCCATGACTGCCGAGGCATTTCTGCGCGGCACGTCCGTACCGAAGGGCACCCTGCTCTAGGCCGCCTGCCGGCCGCCCATTCTCCCTGCCGCCGATCCTGAAGGAATCGAGGAGAGGACCATGCTGACCATCTGGGGACGGGCCAATTCGACCAACGTGAAGAAGGCGCTGTGGTGCGCCGAGGAAGTCGGCGTCGCATTCGAGCGCATCGATGCCGGCGGCGCCTTCGGCGGGCTGAACGATCCCGCCTACCGGGCCATGAACCCCAACGGCCTCGTCCCGTGCCTCAAGGACGGCGATCTGGTGATGTGGGAATCCAACGCCGTCGTGCGCTATCTCGCCGCCCGCTACGCGCCGGGCACGCTCTATCCGGAAGATCCCGCCGCCCGCGCCATGGGCGACAAATGGATGGACTGGGCCCTGTTCTATCTGCCCGAGCCCAACCGCGCGCTGCTCTACAACCTGCTGCGCCGCGGCCCGGCCGAGCGCGACATGGAGGAGGCCGCGCGCGGCCACAAGGCCATGGCGGAGGCCTTTGCCATTGCCGACGCCGCCCTCGCCCACCAGCCCTATTTCTCCGGCGAGAGCTTCGGCATGGGCGACATCCCGATCGGCTGTTTCGCCTATAACTGGCTCAATCTCGATATCGAGCGGCCGGCCGCGCCCCGTCTGGAAGCCTGGTACAAGAAGCTCACCGAGCGGCCCGCCTTTGCCCGCTGGGTGATGATCCCGCTCACCTGATCGCGCCGCCGGCCCCGGCCGGCGCCCGGCCGTTCCCATGCCGCGCTACAAGCTCACCATCGAATATGACGGAACCCCCTTCGCCGGCTGGCAGGTCCAGGCGGGGCTGCCGACTGTCCAGGGGGTGCTGGGCGAGGCGTTCCTGCGCTTCTGCGGCGAACAGGTGCAGGTCTCCGGCGCCGGGCGCACCGATGCGGGCGTTCACGCCACCGGCCAGGTCGCCCATGTGGACCTCGCGAAGGACTGGCGCTGCGACACGGTGCGCGACGCCATGACGGCGCAGCTCCGCCCCCATCCGGTGGCGGTGCTGCGGGCCGAGAAGGTGGCGAACGATTTCGATGCCCGCTTCTCGGCCACCCGGCGGCATTACCTCTACCGCATGGTCAACCGCAGGCCGGATCTCGCGCTCGACCGAGACCGCGCCTGGCGCATTCCCCAGAAGCTCGATGCCGAGGCCATGCACGCGGCGGCGCAGCGGCTCCTCGGCCGGCACGATTTCTCCACCTTCCGCGCCGCCGAATGCCAGGCCGCCTCGCCGCTGAAGACCCTCGACCAGCTCGACGTGACGCGCGCGGGCGACGAGATCCGCATCGTCACCTCGGCGCGCTCCTTCCTGCACCATCAGGTGCGCTCCATGGCCGGCTCGCTCCTGCGGGTGGGGGAAGGCCGCTGGAGCGCGGACGACCTCGAAGCCGCCCTGAAGGCCGCCGACCGCACCCGCTGCGGCCCCATGGCGCCGGCCTGCGGCCTCTATCTCACCGACGTGAGCTATTAGCGCCCCACAAAACGAAAGCGGGACGGCCCCCGGCCGTCCCGCTTGTCGCTCAGGTCGCGATTCGCGCGCTCAGATGGCGGCGTTGATCCACTGCACCAGCTTCGCCTTGGGGGCCGCGCCCACCTGACGCGAGGCGATCTTGCCGTCCTTGAACAGCAGCAGGGTGGGGATGGACATGATGCCGTACTTCGAGGCGGTCTGCGGGTTCTCGTCCACATTCAGCTTCACGACGCGGATCTTGTCGGCCATCTCGCCCGACACCTCGTCGAGGATGGGCGCCACCATGCGGCAGGGCCCGCACCACTCGGCCCAGAAATCCACGATCACCGGGGCGGCGGACTTCAGCACATCCTCTTCGAAGCTCTGATCGGAAACCTTCTCAACGGCCATGGCATACCTCGTGGGTGTATCGGAGATGAACTCCCAGATCTCGCATCGGAACGTAGGGAGCCCCTCCCCATCCCGTCAAGGCGCGTCACGCCCAAGTGTCTTTCAGCACGGCTTTCCGCGTGTCTTTCCGGCTCCGCTTCAGCACGGGAGAAGCCCCAGCCGCTCCAAAGCGGCGGAAAGCCGTTGCGGCGGCAGGCGGAACACCCGCGGCGCACGGGTATAGATCAGCAGGGTCTCGACCGCGCGCCCGCCGAACGCCTGCGACAGCAGGACCCCATAGCTCGCGAGCTGGGCCACATAGGATTCGCCGATCTCCGCCTCGTGGGCGGGCGGCACGCGGTCGGTCTTGAAATCGGCGAGCAGGATGAGGTCCTCGCGGATGCACAGCCGGTCGATCCGCCCCGAGATCTCGAAGGCGCCGCCGTCGCGGGCGCCGAGCTCGCCCAGAATGGGCACCTCCGCCCGGCTTCCCGCCCCGAACAGCGGCGCGAGCGGCCCGTGGCCCAGCACGCCGAGCGCTTCCGCGAGGATGTCGCCATGAAGCGCCGCGCCCAGCTCCGCAGCCTGATGCCGCAGCAGGCGCAGGCCGGCCTCCTCCCGCCGGTCGGGCGGCAGCTCCGCCAGCCCCGCCAGCAGGCGATGGACGAGATCTCCTCGCAGCAGCGGAGACAGCGCCGGCGTGTCCGCGGCCGCCGGGCCCGGCGCCGGCGCGGGCCGCGGCGCCTCCGCCCCGAGCCGTGACGGCGAGAGGATCCGGCGAACAGGATCCGGCGGCAGGGCCCGGAATGGCGGGGCGGCCTCGTCGGGCATCGGCCCGGCCGCGATCTCCGCCGCGCCGCCGTGCCCGGCGCCGAAGCCGTCACCCTTGCTCCAGCGCAGCACCTCGCCCTCGAAGCCGAGGGCCGGCACCGCGCGGGCCTCGCGCTCCAGCGCCTCGCGCACCAGCTCGTACCAGCAGCCCTCGGGCCGGGCGTGGGGCTTTTCCTTGCCCGGCAGCGCCGTCTCGGCGCCGCAGATGACTACCGCATCCTCCGCGCGGGTGAGGGCCACATAGAGCAGGCGCCGGTGCTCCTCGCGATCGCGGGCCGCGGCCTGCTCGCGCGCCTCGGCCAGCGCCGGCGTGTCCTCCGGCTTGCGCGGCGCGAGGATGGGCACCGCGCGCCCCTGCCCGGCGGGTACGGAAAGCAGCCCCCCCGCGGTGCGCGGGCGCGGCATGTCCACCGTGTCGGCGAGGATGACGAGGGGCGCCTCGAGGCCCTTGGCGCCGTGCACGGTCATCACGCGCACCTCGTTGCGGCCACTCTCCATGTCGCGCTTGGTCTCGGCCCCGCCACGGCGCAGATAGTCGAGAAAGCCAGGAAGGCTCGCGGTCTCGGCCTGCTCGTAGCTGCGGGCCAGCGCCATGAACTCGTCGAGCACGTCGGCCGCCTCCGAGCCGAGGCGCGCCAGCATGGCCCGCCGCCCGCCGTCGCGGCCGAGCACCCGGGCGTAGAAATCGAACGGGCGCAGCGCGCGGGCATCGCCCCGCCACGCGGCGAGGCGGCGCGCGGCCTCCGCCCAGAGCGGGTTCTCCCCGGCGCGGCCCACCAGCTCGTCGATGAGGCGGCCCCTGCGGCCAGGGCACAGCGCGATGAGGTCGTCGTCGGTGAGGCCGAACAGCGGGCTCTTCAGCACGCTCGCCAGCGAGAGGTCGTCGTCGGGCGAGAGCAGCGCATCGGCCAGCGCCATGAGGTCCATGGCGGCGATATGCTCGGCCACCACGAGGCGGTCGGCACCGGCCACCGCCACGCCCGCCTCCTTCAGCGCCCGGATCGCCGCCTCGAAGATCCGCCCGCGCCGGCGCACCAGGATCATCACGTCGCCGGCCTGAAGCCCCCGCCCGTCCCGCGAGGGCACGGCGAGGCGGGCGGCGAGCGCGGCCCGGATGAAGCCGGCGATGCGCCGCGCGAGGGTGTTCACCGGATCGTCCGCCGGCATCTCGTCGAGGGGACGGCGCCAGTCGTCCACCTCGTCGTGCGCCGTGGGCGTCACCGTGGGCCAGAGCTCCACCAGCGCCGGCGCGTCGGCGCGGATGGCGGCATGCACCGGGGCAAGGCCATCGAGGGTGACGCCCGCGCGCGCCTGCTCCCGCGCGAAGATGCGGTCCACCGCCTCCAGCACGCCGGGCGCCGAGCGGAAGGAATGGGGCAGCTTCACGGTGGGAAAGGCGCGCTTGCCGGCCTGGGCGGCGAAGGTGGCGTGCATGCCGCCGAAGGCGCGCGGATCGGCCCCCTGGAACGAGAAGATGGACTGCTTCTCGTCGCCCACCACGAAGACCGTGCGCGCCACATCGCCCCGCGCCCCGGCCCCGGCGAAGAAATCGGAGGTGAGGCCGCTCACCACCTCCCATTGCTCGGGGCTGGTGTCCTGCGCCTCGTCCACCAGCACGTGGTCGATGCCCTGGTCGAGCTTGTAGTGGACGAAGGAGGCCGGCACCCGGTTGAGCAGTGCCGACGCCTTGGCGATCAGATCGTCGAAGTCGAGCAGGCCGAGCGCCTCCTTGTGGGCGCCGTAGCGCCGGCAGGCCTCGGCACCCAGCGCCAGCGCCGCCTCGGTGCGCTTGAGCGCCCGCGCGCCGCGCAGGAGCGCGTCGAGATCGGCCATGCGCTGATGCTCGGCCAGCAGGGCGTCATAGAGATCCGGATTGGCGGCGGCGACGGACTTGGTGACGAGCCGGCTCGCCGCCCGCGGCTCGCCCTTGTCGGTGAACCAGACCCGGCGGTAGAGGTCGAGGGCCTCGCCGTCGTCGTCCGCATCCGCCGCGGCAGCAAGGTCCGCGCCGCGGTCGCGGTCGGTCACCTTGTCCGAGGTCGCCAGCAGCTCCGCCACCTCGCCCCAGGCGGCGCGGGGGAGATATGCGCTCTCCAGCATCCGCGCCTCGACCGCCTCCACCGTGTCGCCGGGCGCGATACCGATCGCCGAGGCCAAAACCTCGCGCAGCGCCGCCTGCGGCAGATCGAGCGCCTCGATCTGCCGCCGCTCGGCCACCGCCGCGTCGATGAGCGCGGCGATGCTGAAATCCGACATCTCGGCCATCAGCAGCGCGAGCGCCTGGCCGATCTCCCCGTCCGGATCGGCCGTGGCCTCCACGATCAGGTCGGAGCGGATGCGCGCCATCAGCTCGGCGCCGCCCAATTCGTCCAGCTCCCGGAAGCCCGCCGCCACGCCCGCCTCGAACGGGAAGCGATGCAGCACGCCGCCGCAGAAGGCGTGGATGGTCTCCACCTTGAGGCCGCCGGGGGTCTCCAGCGCGGTGGCGAACAGGCGCCGCGCCCGCGCCCGCAGCTTCGGCGTCGGGGCGAGGCTGGCGGTGGCGGCAAGCGCCGCGTCGAGCTCCGTATCGGGCAGCGCCACCCATTGGGCGAGGATGGAGAGCACGCGGTTGGCCATGTTGGCCGCCGCCGCCTTGGTGTAGGTGAGGCACAGGATGCGCGCCGGCGCGGTGCCGTTCAGCAGCAGGCGGATCACCCGCCGGGCCAGCACATGGGTCTTGCCCGAGCCCGCATTGGCCGCCACCCAGGCGGAATGGGCGGGGTCCGAGGCGATGGACTGCAGCTCGGTGGCCGCCGTCCTGGCCGGATTTTCCGGCGGCGTGCGGGGGGCGCGGCTCATTCGCCGTCCTCCCCGGCAAGACCCCATTCCTTCACCCGCGCGAGATGGTCATAGGCGCCGAAGCGGCCCTTCCATTGCGGCGCCGCCAGCGAGCGGTAGCCCTGCCGCTCGTCCTCGAAGGCTTCCAGCAGGCCCATGAGGCCGACGAGCTTCTCGTCGGCGACCTCCGTGGTGGTTCGGCCCTTGGCGACGATCGGCCGCTCCGCGCCGGCTACCGCGCCGCCCTTCAGCTCCACATAGAGCAGGTCCGCCACCTCGGCCTTCGGCACGCCCTTGAAGGCGCCGCGCGCCGCCATGGCCGCCTCCAGCGGGAGCTGGGGCGAGAGGCTCAGCGCCTGCTTGGCGCTCGGCGCCGTGCCGGTCTTGAAATCCAGGATGTTGAGGCGGCCGTCGTCGCGCGCCTCGATGCGGTCGGCGCGGCCGGTGAGGAAGAAGGGGCCGGTGGTAAGGGGGATCTCCAGCGCGCCGCCCACCTCGGCATGGACATGCCTGAGGCCGGCGCGCCGCCGATACTCGAAATCCACCAGATAGGCCGCCACCCGCTCGAACCTGGTCCACCACAGGGCATGCTCGGCGGGAAAGGCCTCCAGCGGACGGAACGCCTCGCGGCCGTACGCGAGCAGCTCCTCGAAAGCGTTCTCGGGCAACGCCTCGGGATAGTCATGGGCAAAGGCCCCCACCGCGGCATGCAGCGCGCTGCCCCGCTCCGCGCCGCCGGGCGCGGCATCGAGCGGGTCGAGCATTTCGAGGCCCAGCACGCGGCGGGCGAAGATGGAATAGGGATCGCGCAGGAAGGTCTCCACCTCGGTGACCGAGAGCCTGCGCGGGCGAAGGTGGAGCGGCGGCGCCGGGGCCGGGCGCGGCACCCGCGGCACCGGCGGGGCGGCATCGAGCCTCGCCGCCGCGCGGCGCCAGCGGTCGCCCCGCGCCCGCGCCGCCTCCCAGCGCGCCGTGCCGGCGACGGTCTGAAGCCGCTGGACGAAGCGCGAGACCACGCTCTGCGTGCCCGCGACCTTGGCCGGATAGGTGAGCACCACCTCGCGCGCGCCGCAGCCCTGCGCGAAATCGTGCGCCGCAAGGCCGATCCGCCGCTCCGGCAGGTCGAGCCCCAGGGCCGCGCGCATGGGACGCGACAGCCAGGGATCGGTCTCGCCCAGGGTCGGCCAGGTGCGTTCCACCAGGGAGCCCAGCACCACGCGATCCGGGCTCAGGAGCCGGGCCTCGATGGGGCCGAGGATGGCGAGGCGCTGGGACGCGCCGCCGCGCGGGCGCACCATGCGGTCGGAGAGCAGCGCGACGAGGGTCTGGGCATAGTCGGCGAGGGTAAGGGCCGGGCCGTCGCCCGCCACGTCCCCCATCTCGGCGAAGACCGCCGCAAGGGCCGCCTCGCCCGGATCCTCGGCCGCCGCGTCGAGCGGGCCGGCGAGCGCCGCGAAGGCCGCGGCATGGGCGGCGATGAGGGTGGAGAGCGCCGTCTCGCGCGCGGGATCGAGGGCGAGCAGCGGCGCCAGCGCCGTGTCCAGACGGGCGACCAGATCGCGGGCGCGGGCGAGGCGCTCCGCCGGCGCGGCGCCCGGTTCGCCACGGGCCGCGAGGGCGGCGCGAAGGCCGGCGATGCCGCCCTCCGGACGCGGCCCGCGCAAGGCATCGATCTCCAGGGCGGCGAGGGCCTCGGCCTTGTCCTCCTCGGCGAGGCCGAGCCGCGCGAGGGGATGGGAGAGGAGGGCGAACAGCGCCACCGGCGCGAGGTCGTCGGCCACCGCCTCCACCATCAGGCGGGCGAGGCGTCCGGCCGACGTCTCGGCCAAAGGAATGCCGGCGGAATCGTCGATGGCGACGCCGAAACGGGCCAGTTCCCCGGTGACCCGCCGCGCGAGGTCGCGGTCGGGGGTCACCAGAGCCGCCGTGGCGCCGGGCGTCTCCAGCGCGTCGCGCAGCACCAGGGCGATGGCGAGGGCTTCCTCGCGCGGATCGTCGGCGGCGATCACGGTGACGCCGGCCATCGCCGCGTCGGCATCCTGCGACGGCAGGCGCTCCGACAGGGTTGACCAGAGGTCCGAGGTCTCGGCGGGGCGCAGCGCCTCGCCGATCAGGAGGTCGCGTTCGGACTGCGCCGGGCGGCCGATCTGCGCCACGTCGGCCCGGGTCACCTCCAGCGTGCCAAGGAGCCGGGCGAGGCCGAACTGCGGATGGTCCGGCGCGCCGCCGCCCGGATCGGTGAGCAGCGCGAAGCTCGCCGCATCAAGCGCAAGATCGAGCCCCGGCAGCACCACGCAGCCCAGCGGCAGGCGCGAGATGGCCCTGAGCAGCCGCGCGGTGGCGGGCAGCGAGCCGGTGGACCCCGCCGCGATCACCGGCCCGGCCCCTGCCCCGAGGCTGGTGAGCCGCGCCGCCTCCGCCGCCACCAGCGCATCGCGCCGCACCGCCGGCTCCACGAGGCCCGCCTCGGCCAGATAGGCGCTGAAATGGCGCCGCACGAGGCGCACGAATTCGAGGCTCACCTCGAAATAGCAGTCGTGCTCCTCGGGCACGATGGCCTTCAGGGCGGCAAGGTCCACGCCCGCGGTGGTGAAGTCGTCGAACAGGTGGGCGAGCGCATCGGCCAGAGCGAAGGTGGCGGCCGGACCGGCGGCCACCGCCGCCCGCCCCTCCCCTTCGGCCAGCGCGTCGCGCCAGCGGCCGATGAGGTTGGCGAGGATGATGCGCCGGTGCACCGGGGCGATGCCGTGGGGCGCCGCCAGCGGCGAGGCATCCTCGGAGAAGGCGAGGGCATCCTCGTCCACATCGCCCAGGGGCACGATCTTCGGCAGGAGGATGGCGCCGCCCCCAAGCTCGGCCCGGAGCGCCTCGGCGAAGGCGCGCCCGGCGCGGCGGGTGGGCAGGAAGACGGTGGCGCCGGACAGGGCGAACAGGTCGCCGCGCGGGGTGAACCCCTCCACCAGCCCGCCGTCCAGCAGCGCGCGGGCCAGCGTCGGCAGGAAGGGCGACGACGGCGCTATGGTCAGGACGCGCGGCATCGGCCCGTTTCGCCGGCCTAGTCGCTGGAACGCTGGATGGCGTCTTCCGCCAGCGCGATGGCGTCGGGCGTGCCCACATGCATCCAGATGCCTTCGAGCCGAAGCCCGAACAGGCGCTCGCCCTCCGTCGCCCGGTCGAAGATGCGGTTGAGGGAGAAAGCGCCGTGCGGCGGATCCACGAACAGCTTCGGCGCCAGCACGCAGGCCCCGGCATAGACGAAGGGCGCCACCGTGCGCTCGGCGCGGCGGGTGAGGCGGCCGGCGGTGTCCATGTTGAAGTCGCCCATGCCCTCATAGCCGATGGAGAGCGCGCTCGGCGCCACCAGCAGCAGCGCATCCATGCGCGCCGGGTCGAACTGCTCCTTCAGACGCACGAGATTGGGCTTGATGCCCTCGATCCAGATGGTGTCGGAATTGATGGCGAGGAACGGCTCGGTTCCGAGCAGGGGCAGCGCCTTCACCACGCCGCCGCCGGTCTCCAGCAAGACCGGGCGCTCGTCGGAGATGCGGATCTGCGGGGCGCCGGGCCGGGCTCTCAGATGCGCTTCCAGCAGGTCCGCATGATGGTGCACATTCACCACCGCCTCGCGGATGCCGGCATCGGCCAGACGGTCCAGCACATGGTCCACCAAAGGGCGCCCGGCCACGCTCACCAGCGGCTTCGGCAGGGTATCGGTCAGCGGGCGCATGCGGGTTCCAAGGCCGGCGGCGAGCACCATGGCCGTATCGATCGACGTCACGGGGTGAGATCCTTCGATGGCAACACCGCCTCGTACCACATCTTGAGCGATCCCAGATCCTGGTGGCCGAGACACCGGGCCAGATAGCGGCGGATGCGGGGAATATGTCGCAGGTACTGGGGCTTATGGTCCCTGACGTTGAGCCGGGTAAAGATGCCGAGGATCTTGGTGGCGCGCTGGGCGCCCAGCACCGCATAGGAGCGGGCGAAGGCCCGGGCATCGAAACCGGGGTCCGCCTCGCGCCGCGTGCGCACGTAATGGCCGAGGAGCTGAAGCTCCAATTGCTCGGGCACGTCCACCCGCGCGTCCTGGGCGAGGGAGGCGACGTCATAGCCGGCGGGCCCGAGCACGGCATCCTGGAAATCGAGCAGGCCGACCCGGCGCAGCCCCTCGCGCTCCTCCAGCCAGATCAGGTTGGGGGAATGATAGTCGCGCAGCACCCAGGTCTTCGGCTCGGCCTGCACCGGCTGGAGCGCGGTGCGCCACAGCAGGCGGAATTCCTCGCGCACCACCCCGTCCACCGCGATGCCGCGGGACGGCAGGTACCAGTCCAGCATCAGGTCCATCTCGGCGAGGAAGGCCGGAGTGTCGTAGGTGGGCAGCGGGTATTCCAGCCGCGGCGCCACGTGGAGCACCTGCGGCAGGGTGCGCGCGTGCAGGGCGGCGAGCACCTCCATGGCGGCCTCGTAGCGCGCCTTGATGGGGCTCGGCGGATCCCCCGCCACCACCCCCTCGCTGCCCAGGTCCTCGATCACGAGAAGGCCGGCCTCAAGGTCCGCCGCATGGATCGCCGGGGCGGAAAAGCCCTGCGCGATCAGGGCCCGGTCCATGGCGACGAAGGGCTTCACATCCTCCGCCAGATGCACGGTCTGGCTGTAGGGCACGCCGGTGCGCTTCAGCGCCGGACCGTCCGCCTTGCGCGGCGAGTTCATCAGGATGGCGGAGCTGTCGGGGCCGACCAGCCGGGTGTAGGAGCGGCTGGAGGCATCGCCCTGCAGGAAGATGCGCTCCGCCCCGCCGAAGCCGCTCGCCTCGACCAGCACCTCGGCCACGTAGAGCCGGAGCAGCCGCTGCGCCACCGTGCCATGGGCGGTGAGGAGCGCCACGCGGCCGTCGGGCCCGAGCTCCGGGTCGATGGCAAGGGTCACGTCCAGCCGGTCGGCGGCGATGCGGCCCTCGGCGCGGTCGGCCCATTCCACCAGGAGGAGGGCATCGTTGCCCAGTTCGTCCCAGCCGATCTCGTCCAGCTCCTCGTCGCCGCCGATGCGGTAGAGGTCGCAGTGGACCACCCGGCCGCGGGTGAACTCATACGAAATGACGATGGGAAAGGTCGGGCTCTGCACGGCGAGCGCCGGATCGCCGGCGAAGGCGCGGATCAGCGCCCGCGCCAGCTCTGTCTTGCCCGCCCCGAGGTCGCCCGAGAGGGTGATGACGTCGCCCTTGCCGAACCAGGCGGCGAGCAGCGCCCCGAGCCGCTCGGTGTCCTCGCGATCGCCGAGCGTCACCTCATAGGTGTCGGCCCGGCCGGCGATCCGCTGGATGTACGCGCTCATGCGGCCGCCTCTTTCCCGGCGGCCGTCCGGTCCGCCGTCCTGGTCCCGCCGGATGCGGCGCCCGACGCCGCAAGGCCGGCCGTTTCGCGGTGCGGCGGGCCATCCACCGGGAAGATGCAGGTGGCGATGGTGCCGCCCCCGCGCGCCGGCGCGACGCTCACCGTGCCGCCGTGCAGTTCCACGAAGGAGCGCACGATGGCGAGGCCGAGGCCGGCGCCGCGATGGCGCGGGCTCGCCGCACGGCTCTCGAAACGCTCGAACAAGGTGCTCGCCACCTCGTCCGGCACGCCGGGACCCTGGTCGCGCACCGTGAGCACGAGGTCGGCGCCGCGCCGCGCCGCCCCGAGCGTCACCTGCGCCCCCCGCGGCGAGACGGCGATGGCATTGGCGAGCAGGTTGAACAGGATCTGCCGCACCCGGCGCGCATCGGCGGTGAAGCCGCCGATCTCGTCCGGCGCGGCGATGGCGAGCACGACGCCGCCCTCGTCGAGCTGGTCGTGCACCGCCTCGGCCACCTGATCGAGCAGCGGCCGCACCTCCACCCGGTCGAGGTCCAGCTCCATGGCGCCGGCATCGACGGTGGCGAGGTCGAGGATATCGTCGATCAGCGAGCGCAGCACGTCGGAGGACTGGCGCATGTGGTCGAGATAGGTGCGCTGGCGCTCCTCCAGCGGGCCGGCGAGACCCTCGCGCAGCATGTCCGCATAGCCCATCAGCGTGTTGAGCGGGGTGCGCAGGTGATAGGAGACATGGCCGACGAAGGCGTTCTTCAGCTTGTCGGCGGCCTCCAGCGCCTCGGCCCGCTCCTCCAGCGCCCGCTGCACCTGCACGCTGTCGGTGACATCGCGGAAGGTCACGAGGGTGCCGCCGTCGGGCAAAGGCTGGGCGGCGCCGTCGAGCACCCGCCCGTCGGCGCGCTCCAGGCGGAGCTTGGCCGCCTCGCGCCGCTCCAGCGCCGTCACCACGTTGCGGATGCGCGAGAACACGCCGGTCTCGCCGTGCAGCGGGCGGCACATGGCGGCCACCGCATCGATATGGGGCTTGTCGCCGAGCAGGTGGGCGTCCAGCGACCACAAGGCGAGGAAGGCTTCGTTATAGAGGTGCAGCCGGCCGTCCGAGGCGAACACCGCCACCGCCTCGGCGAGCCCGTCCAGCGTCTCGCCCTGGATGCGGATCAGGCTGTTGTAGCGGCTTTCCAGCGCCACATGCTCGGACAGGTCATCGAACAGATAGGTGACGCCGCCCTCCGCATTGGGGGTGATGACCACCCGCAGCATCTGCCCGCCCGGCAGATGCCACCAGTCGTTCACCGGCTCGATGGCGCGATAGGCGTCGCGCAGCTGCGCCCGCCAGGCGCGGAAATCGGCCTGCTCGGGCACCTTGCGGCGGATGCGCAGGGTCTCCAGGATCTCGCTGTCCGAGGGGCGCTGGTCGAGGAAGCCCGGGGACAGGCCGAACAGGCGCTCATAGGCGGCATTGTGGAACACGAGGCGCTCGTCGGCCCCGAAGATGGCCACCGCCGTGGTGAGCTGGTCGAGGGTGCGGCGGTGGGCGGCCACCACGCGCTGGGTCTCGGCCTTGGCGGCCTCCTCCTCGGTGGCGTCGATCGCGATGCCGGCCGCGCCGGATGCGGTGGCCACCTCCACTACGTCGAGCAGGCGCCGCTGGCCATGGGCGACGGCGCGGACGCGGCCACGATAGGTGCCGCCCTCCCGCTCGGCGCCGGCGGCGGCGTCGCGGGCCTTCTGATCCAGAAGCTCGAGGCCGCGGGAGCGGGCGTCGGCCACATCGGCGGCGCCCACGGCGGAGAGGAAGGCGGGATTGGCCATGCCCAGCCCCCCGTCCGCGCCGCGCGTCCAGACCGCCGCGGGCAGGACGTCGAGCAGAGCGGCGAAGGCGCCGCCGGCCGGGGTCGTCGCGCCTGCCACCTGGGGGCGCAGCAGAAGCAGGCGTGCTTCGCCCGCCCGCCGCCCCTCGGCATGGAACGACCGGCCATCCTGCGCCGTGCAGGTGTAGGTGAAGGTGGGCGCCTCCGGGCTCCAGCGCAGCAAAGCGGCATCGAGCCGTTCGGCCGCCTCGCCGCCGAGGAGGTCGGCGACACCGCGCTCCGGCAGGCCGAGGACCTGCGGCGGCGTGCCGGGGCGCAGCCAGATCACGGCGTAGGGCGCATCCTGGCAGGCGAGCGCCTTGAAGACCTGGCCCTCGGCACGGGCCTCGGCGGCGCCTCGCGCCACCGTGCGCACCTGATCGGCCGCCTCGGTGGCCGCCCGCCGCGCGGCCGCCGCCTGCCGCGCCGCGTTGACGAGGAGACCCGCGGCACCGGCGGCGCAGAGGCCGAGCAGCATCAGAAGGCCCCCCTCCCCGCCGAGAAGGCCGAGGGGAAGGATCGGCGCGAGGGACAGCAGAACAGGCCCGGAAGCCGGCACGCCGGCGCGAGAGACCATGGCACGGGGAAGCGGCACGGCAACCGTCCGCCCCACGCGGAAGGGCCGGCCGGCGCACAGCGGCAGGCGCCCCACCCCCGGCACGGCCGTGGGGGCGGCAGCACGCGGCGCGTCCGTGCCGCGGCTTCGTGACCTGCGGACGCGCTCCGCCATTCGCCCCGCTTCCTCGTCCCCTCGCCGGAAGGCGCAGCCCGTCGCAGACGCGCCTCGCGAATCAGTGAAACTTTACCGGAGGGCACGGAGCGGTAGAAGGGCCGACGCCGGGTTCGGAGGAGCGATCCCGCTGAAAGCAGCGCACGGCTCCGCCCCGCGGGCGAGGCGGGTGGATCACGTTCCACCGGACTTGCGGCGCGAGCGGGGGTGCCCGAACGTCCCGCCCGGCAGCCCGATGCCGCCGCGTCCCGCGCGGAAACGGGGGACGACGCCCGGCGGGAACGTCCCACCGGGCGTTGTCGAGACCGTTTCCCGTCGCGGCGACGGCGCTCAGAGCCCTTCGAACAGGGCCGTGGAGAGATAGCGCTCGGCGAAGGACGGGATGATCACCACGATGGTCTTGCCCGCCATGTCGTCGCGCACCGCGACCTCCAGGGCCGCCGCCACCGCCGCGCCCGAGGAGATGCCGCCCGGGATGCCCTCGTAGCGGGCCATGGCGCGGGCGGTATCGAAAGCGGTCTGGTTGCCCACGGTCACCACCTCGTCGATCACCGCGCGGTCCAGCACCTCCGGCACGAAGCCGGCGCCGATGCCCTGGATCTTGTGCGGGCCCGGCGAGCCGCCGGACAGCACCGGGGAATCCTCGGGCTCCACCGCGATCATGCGCAGCGAGGGCTTGCGCGCCTTCAGCACCTGGCCGATGCCGGTGATGGTGCCGCCGGTGCCGACGCCCGACACCACCGCATCCACCGCGCCGTCGGTGTCGTTCCAGATCTCCTCCGCCGTGGTGCGGCGGTGGATGTCGGGATTCGCCTTGTTCTTGAACTGCTGCGGCATCACCGCCTTGGGCAGCTCCTGGATCAGCTGCTCGGCCCGGGCCACGGCGCCCTTCATGCCGAGACTGGCGGGGGTGAGCACCAGCTCGGCGCCGAGCAGGGCGAGCATCTTGCGGCGCTCCACCGACATGCTCTCGGGCATCACCAGGATCAGCCGGTAGCCGCGCGAGGCCGCCACGAAGGCGAGGGCGATGCCGGTGTTGCCGGAGGTGGGCTCCACCAGCACGGTGTCGGCGTCGAGCGCGCCGGCGGCCTCCATGGCGTCGATCATGGCGACGCCGATGCGGTCCTTCACGCTGGCGATGGGATTGAAGAATTCGAGCTTGGCGAGAATGGTCGCCTTGGCGCCGCGCAGCTCGGGCAGGCGCTTCAGCTTCACCAGCGGGGTGTTGCCCACCGTCTCGGTGATGGAATCGTAGACGCGGCCCCGCCCCGGACGCGGCGCGGAGGGGGGAACCACTTTCACGGCGGCTTCGGCCATGGGCAATCTCCTCGGGTCAACGGTGGGCGCCCGGTTCGAGCCGGACCCCGTCAAATGGCGAAATCAATGCGATCGGCTTCCGCGCCGTGGCCCTTGTCGTCGGCGGCGCGGCACAGGTCTTCCAGGGTCACGGCATCGAGCGCGGTATCGAACGTGTCTTCGGCGGAGGAGACCGCCGGCTGCACCACCTCGAGCACGAGAGGCGGCAGGATGATCTCCTTCTCCTCCTCGGCCCCCTCCACCACCCGGACGATCTCGGCCACCGAGATGCGGCGGCGCTCGCGGGCCAGCTCATAGCCGCCGCGCGGGCCGCGCACGCCCTTGAGCACCCCGGCATGGACCAGCGCCTGGAGCACCGGCTCCAGGCGGCGGGGCGGCAGGCCGTGGCGGGCGGCGAGCGCCTTCGCGGCCACCGGCATGCCACGGGCATGGACGGCCACATCCACAACGGCGGCAATGGCGAGAAGGCTCTTGTCGGACAATCGCGGCATGGGACAACAAAAAAACGGAAGGGAACCGAGCTATATCACGCGCCGGAGACCCCAGTCGATCCAAAACCACCGGCACCGCGTGCAGTTTCCCCTAAATCTCCGGATTCTTCCAGCATTATCTGCACCACCGGCGCCACCACGAGCTGCGCCATGCGCAGGCCGCGGGTGAAGGCGAACGGCTCCGGGCCGAGATTGACGAGAATCGCCTTCACCTCGCCCCGGTAGTCCCAATCGATGGTGCCGGGCGCGTTGAGCACGGTGATGCCGTGCTTCAGAGCGAGGCCCGAGCGCGGCCGCACCTGCGCCTCGTAGCCCTCGGGCAAGGCGACGATGAAGCCCGTGGGAAGCGCCGCGAATTGTCCGGGGTTAAGGACCACCGGCGCGTCCTGCGGCACCGCGCACACCAGGTCGAGGCCGGCGGCGCCCGCCGTGGCATAGGCCGGCAGGGGCAGGTCCGCGCCATGGGGCAGGCGCTGGATCCGCACCAACGGACGGTGCGGGACCGGCGGGACGACAGGGCTCATTCTCCCTCCCCCGCGAGCGATGCGGCGATACGGGCCACGAGGTGCCGCGCCACCTCCGCCTTGGAGGCGGACGGCCAGTCCTCCACCCCGTCGCCGGTCACCAGATGCACGGTGTTCACGTCGCCGCCCATGATGCCGGTGGCGGGCGAGACGTCGTTGGCGACGATCCAGTCGCAGCCCTTCTTCTCGCGCTTCGCTTTGGCATAGGCCACCACCTGCTCGGTCTCGGCGGCAAAGCCCACCACGAGGCGCGGGCGCAGCGTGTGATGGCGCGAGACGGCGGCGAGGATGTCGGGATTCTCGATCAGCTCCAGGTGGGGCGCCCCGCCCTCCCCCTTCTTGATCTTCTGCTCGGAAGCGTCGGCCACCCGCCAGTCGGCCACGGCGGCGGCGAAGATGGCGGCGTCCGCCGGCAGGTTCTCCTCCACCGCCGCCATCATCTGCCGGGCGCTCTCCACGTGGATGGTCTTCACCCCGCGCGGATCCGGCGCCTCGGCGGGGCCGGAGATCAGCACCACCTCGGCTCCCGCCGCCCGCGCCGCCGCGGCGATGGCGTGACCCTGCTTGCCGGAGGATCGGTTGGCGATATAGCGCACCGGATCGATGGGCTCATGGGTCGGGCCGGAGGTGATGAGGATACGCCGGCCGGTCAGCAGGGCCTCATGGGCGCCGAAGAAGGCCTCGATGGCGGCGAGCATCTCCATGGGCTCGGCCATGCGGCCCTCGCCGAATTCGTCGCGCTCCGCCATGGCGCCGGCATTGGGGCCGACGGTGAGGATGCCGTCCTCCCTGAGCCGCGCCATGTTGCGCCGGGTCGCCGGGTGCGCCCACATGCGCGGGTTCATGGCCGGCGCCACCAGGACGGGCTTGTCGGTGGCGAGCAGCGCCGTGGCGGCGAGATCGTCGGCGAGGCCGTTCGCCATCTTGGCCAGGAGATCAGCCGTGGCGGGGGCCACCACCAGGAGGTCGGCGTCGCGCGACAGGCGGATGTGGCCGATGTCGTGCTCGGCGGTGAGGTCGAACAGATCCGTGAACACCCGCTCGCCGGTGATCGCCCCTACCGACAACGGCGTGACGAACTTCTCCCCCGCCCGGGTGAGGATGGCGCGCACCTTGGCGCCGCGCTCCTTCAGCCGCCGGATCAGCTCCAGGCACTTATAAGCGGCGATGCCGCCGCCGATGACGAGGAGGATGCGTTTCTCGGCAAGCATGGTCGGTCCCCCCGATCATTGTTCTTACGATACTTCAATACCCCGTCAGCGCAGCCACAGGCCGATGAGGGCGAGCGCGATGAGCCAGAGCGCCACGTTGCCCCAGAAGGCGCGCTTGCCCTCGGCGCGGCCGATGCCCTCCAGGCTCTGCGGCGACAAGGTGATGCCGTCGCGGGTCGCCTCGTCGAGCTGCTCCACCACGCGGGCGGTGCGGGTGAGCAGCATGGGCACGTCGGAGGCGAAGCGCCCCACCTCGCCCATGCCGATGCCGGCCCGCTGCAGCTGGCCCACCGGGCCGAGGTTCTTGGCGATCCAGTCCTCCACCACGGGGGCGGAGGTGCGCCACATGTCGAGCTTGGGATCGAGCGAGCGGGCGACGCCCTCCACCACCACCATGGTCTTCTGCAAGAGGAGCAGCTCGGGCCTTGTGCGCATGTCGAACAGGGCGGTCACCTCCAGCAGCAGAGCGAGGAGGCGCGCCATGGAGATCTCGTCGGCGCTGCGCGAATGGATCGGCTCGCCGATGGCCCGGATGGCAAGGGCGAAGTCGTCCACCGAATGGTAGAACGGCACGTAGCCCGCCTCGAAATGCACTTCCGCCGTGCGGCGCCAGTTGCGGGTGATGAAGCCGTAGAGGATCTCGGCGAGGAAGCGCCGTTCCTTGATGCCGAGCCGGCCCATGATGCCGCAATCCACCACCACGAGGCGGCCCTGCGGGTCCACGAACAGGTTTCCAGGATGCATGTCGGCATGGAAGAAGCCGTCGCGCATGGCCTGCCGCAGGAACGACTGCATGACGATGCGGGCGATCTCCTTCGGATCGTGCCCGGCGGCGACGATGGCCTCGCGGTCGGAGAGCTTGATGCCGTCCACCCACTCGGTGGTCAGCACCTCGCGGGAGGAGCGGTTCCAGTCCACCTTGGGCACGTGGAACTCGGCATCGTCCTTGGTGTTCTCGGCCAGCTCCGCATAGGCGGCGGCTTCCAGGCGCAGGTCCATCTCCATGGTGACGGAGCGGGCGAGCGTCTCCACCACGGCTTCGAGCCGCAGACGCTTGGCCTCGGGAAAGTTCTGCTCGGCAAAGGTGGCGAGGCGGGCGAAGCTCGCCATGTCGGCGGCAAAGCGCCGCTCGATGTGGGGCCGCAGGATCTTCACCGCCACGGCGCGGCGGGCGCCGTCCTTCTCGGTCACCTCGCCCTGGTGCACCTCGGCGATGGAGGCCGCCGCCACCGCCGGGCCGAACACCGAGAATACCTCATGAACCGGCCGCTCGAAGGCCGAGGCGACGGTGGCCTCCGCCACCTCCTGGCCGAACACCGGCATGCGGTCCTGGAGCACCTCCAGGTCGCGCGCCACCGAGGTGCCCACCACGTCCGGGCGGGTGGCGAGGAACTGGCCGAGCTTCACATAGGACGGGCCGAGGCGGGACAGCGCGGCGGAAAAGCGCGCCGCCCGCGTGCCGGCATCGCGCCGCGAAATGAGCCGGGCGAGGCGCAGGCCGGGGCGCGCCAGCGGCGGCACGGCATCGGGCGAGACGAGGGAAAGCACGCCCTCGCGGGCGAGCACATAGCCCGCACGCGCGAGGCGCGCGGCATCGGCGATGAGGAAGATCACGAGAAGTGCCTTTCGCTGTCGCCCTGTTTGCTGTCACCTCGCCTCAAAGGCGGAAGCCCGAGTGGAGCGCCACCACGCCGCCCGTCATGCGGGTGAAGTCCACCCGCTTGAAGCCGGCGTCGCGCATCATCTGCGCGAAGGTCTCGGCCGTGGGGAAGCGGCGGATGGATTCCACGAGATACTGATAGGGCTCGCGGTCGCCGGCCACCATGCGCCCGAGCTCGGGGATGACGCGGAAGGAATAGGCGTCATAGACCTTGTCGAGCACCGGCAGGTCCACCTTGGAGAATTCCAGCACGAAGGCGCGCCCGCCCATCTTCAGCACGCGGCGCATCTCCTTCAGCGCGACGGGAATGCGCGGCACGTTGCGGATGCCGAAGGCGATGGTCACCGCATCGAAGGAGCGGTCCGGGAAGGGCAGCTCCTCGGCGTTGGCCTCGGTGAAGGTCACCTGCTCGGCGAGGCCGCGCTTCTCCGCCCGGGCGCGGCCCACGGCGAGCATGTCGGCATTGATGTCGGCGACGGTGCCCTTGGTGCCGGGCCCGCCCGCCTCCACCACCTGGAAGGCGACGTCGCCGGTGCCGCCGGCCAGATCCAGCAGATGGAAGGCGCGGTTGCCGTGCGGCGGGCGCACCTTGGAGACCAGCGCCGACTTCCACACCCGGTGCAGGCCGCCCGACATCAGGTCGTTCATGATGTCGTAGCGGCGCGCCACCTTGTGGAACACGTCGTCCACCATGGCCTGCTTCTCGGCGAGCGGCACCGTGCGATAGCCGAAATGGGTCTCGCTCTCGGGGGCGGTCTGCGGCGCGGGAAAGGGATCCGTCATGGTGTTCCGGCGGGCCTCGTCTCGTAACGTTGGGCGGACCTTATCGGATGGCGCGCGCCGACGCCATGCGCCCGGCTGGCACCCCGTCACCGCGACGCCGGGCCGGAAGAACGCCGCCGGCGCCCGCCGCGCCCCGCCCTCCGCAGGCGTCGGCGCCGGCCGCCCGAGACTGCGGCGGATCGTCCCCACGGCGGCGCCCGCGCGGCACCTCCCCGGACGACCGGCGCGCGCCGGGCCACGGTTTTCGCCGGGTCGCCGCATCGCCCTTCAGGCGCCATCAGCGGATCATCAAAAACCCTAGATTCCCGTGCTGATGCATGTATCTTGAGGAGCTTGCCTTACCTTGCGTGAAAATGCACTAGAGCGGGATCCGGCGATCGGCTTGAATCGCATCATCCGATTTCTGGGGATCGGTGCTGGCTCAAGACGCGCCGAGCAGGTCCTTTCGTCGGTCGCCTCCATGCCCCGCCTGACCAAATCTGTTCTCGGCAAGTCCCCGCTCGGCAGGTCCGTCCTCGACGGGCCGATGCCGGGAAAGGCGTCCCTCATCCAGCTCGTCAACGCCTACGGCGCCTATCTCGCCGCTCTGGTGGTGCGCGGCCTGGAGCTGGTGGGCAAGCTCGGCCTCTACATGCTGGCGGCGCGCCTGCTCGGGGTGCACGAGGCGGGGCTGTTCTTCCTGTGCACCACCTGGATCGGGCTGATCTCGACCCTGGCGCGGGCGGGCTACGAGAAGGCCGCCATGCGCCACCTCGCCGCCGAGCTGGCGGTGGGCAAGGGGCAGGAGGCGCGCCGGGCGCTGGTCGCCTCCACCCTCGCGGTCACCGTGGGCGGCGTCCTCACCACCCTCCTCACCCTCGCCCTGGCCTATCCCATGGCGACCTACGCCTTCAAGGACGAGACCCTCACCGCCGCGCTCATCGTCTCGGCGGCGTCGATCCTGCCGCAGACCTGGTGCGTGTTCGTGGGCCACGCCCTGGTGGGGCTGGGACGCGGGGTGAGCGGCCAGTTCATCCAGAACGGGCTGTGGCCGGTGCTGACCCTGGTTGCGATCGGCCTCGGGGCGCGGTCGCTGGACGGCATCCTCTATGCCTGGGCCTTCGCCAACTTCGCCTCGGCCGTGGTGGGAACCGCGCTGCTGCTGCGTGAGCGCGGCCGCTTCGCCCGCACCGCCCACGCCGCGCCGGCCGCCGCCGAGCCGCTGCCCGCCCTGTGGCGCACCGCCTGGCCGCTCTCCATCGTGGAGCTGGTGCAGGTGGGGCTGAATTCGCTGCCGGTGCTGCTGCTCGCGAGCTTCGGGATGCCGGCCGAAGTGGGCGCCTTCAGCGTCGCCCAGCGCATGTCGCTGCTGGTGTGGGTGGTGGTGACCTCCATCGGCACCATCGCCGCCCCGGCCTTCGCCGCCAGCCACCGGGTGGGTGACTGGCCCGCGCTCCGCGCCCTCAACACCAAGGTGCGCCTCGCCGTCGCCGTGTTCGGCCTGCCGGTGGTGGCGGCCATGCTGGTGATGCCCGCGACGCTGCTGGAGATCATCGGCCCGGGGTTCGAGATCGCCGCCGCGGCGCTGGTGATCATGGCGCTCGGCCAGCTCGTGAGCTGCTTCCTGCCCAGCCAGGACATCGTGCTCGCCATGACCGGCCACGGCAGCGTGCTGCGCTGGCTCAACGCGGCGCAGCTGCTGTCCTGCTGCCTGCTGTGCGCCGTCCTGATCCCGCTCTACGGCATGAACGGCGCGGCCATTGCCACCGCCATCTTCATGGCGCAGGGCGCCATCGGAACGGCGCTCGCCGTGCGCCGCCTCTTGCCGGGCGTGCTCTAGGGCGGCAACCAGGGGGCGCGGGACCAGCGAGGAGAGGCGCCCGCCATGGCCGGCGACACCGAGACGATGCCCGCCTTCGCCGAGACCTGCTTTCCCGGGGTGCGCCTCGCCCGCCGCGACGCGGCCGGTGCCGCCGACGCCAACGCCGCCCGTCCGCCGGGCGAGCCCTCCTCCGAATATCTCGCCCGCGCGGTGGCGCGGCGCGATCCTGCGGCCTACGGCATGGCGCCGCCCGCAAGGCGCGAGACGCGCTGAGGGGACTGCGCCGGCCTCAGTCGCGGGCCAGCGCCTCCACCGGATCGAGCAGCGAGGCGTTGCGCGCCGGCAGATAGCCGAACACCACGCCGATCAGGCTGGCGCACACCACCGCCGCGACGATGGCGCTCATGGAATAGATCAGGGTGAAGCTGGTCTGCATGGCGTTGAACACCACGCCGAAGGCGAGCGCCGTCCCCACCCCGAACAGCCCGCCGATGAGGCAGACCAGCACCGCCTCGATGAGGAACTGCTCCAGGATGTCCGAGCGCCGCGCCCCCACCGCCATGCGCACGCCGATCTCGCTCACCCGCTCGGACACCGACACCAGCATGATGTTCATCACCCCGATGCCGCCCACCACCAGCGAGATCACCGCGATGGCGGCGATCAGCAGCGCCAGGGTCTGGGTGGTGCTGGTGATGGTCTGGCGGATGTCGTCGGTGTTGATGATGAAGAAGTCCTTGGTGCCGTGGCGCTGCAGGAGGAAGGCGTCGACCGCCTGCTCGGCGATGTCGGTGGCGACGTCGTCGCTCACCTTCACGGTGATGGAGCGCAGCGTGGTGGTGCCGAGGAAGCGCGCCTGCACCGTGGTGTAGGGCAGGTAGACCTGGAGGTTCTGGCTGGAGCCGAAGCCGCCCTGCTGCGGCTGGGTCACGCCGATGATGCGGCAGGGCACCTTGCCCACCAGGATGATGCGCCCGATGGCTCCGCCCGGCACGTCGGAGAACATGGCCTTTCGGGTGTTCTCGTCGATCACCGCGTCCTGGGCGTAGGTGGCGACGCTCTCCTGGTCGAAGAAGCGGCCGTCCGCCAGCTTGGTGCCGCGCGCGTCGAAATAGCCGGCGCCCACGCCGATGACCTGGGCGCTGGATTCCAGCGAATCGAAACGCACCGTGGAGGTGGTGGAGACGGTGGGGGTCACCGCCGCCACATAGGGCTGCTTGGCGAGCTCGTTGGCGTCGGCCACCACGAGGGTGGTGATCTTGCCCGAGCGGGTGTCGCCGAAATTGCGCCCGGCGAAGATCTCCAGCGTGTTGGTGCCGAGCCCGGAGATGTTGGCGAGCACCTTCTGCCGCGAGCCCTCGCCCAGCGCCACCACGCAGATCACCGAGGCGATGCCGATGATGATGCCGAGCATGGTGAGGAAGGTGCGCATGCGGTGCGCCAGCATGGAGACCACCGCCATGTGCAGGGATTCCTGAAGGCCGGAGAGGCGCGCCTGAAGGGTGCGGTTCTCATGCGTGCCTGGCAAGGCATCCGAGGGCGCGCCGCGGGCGCGCGGCGTGCCGGCGGCCGGCTCGACGGCGATTCCAGCACCGGCGGGGCCGGGCGCGACGGGCGCGCCGCCGGGCCCGGCATCCGCCCCGACGCCCACCTCGGCAAGCGCCGGCGCGGGCACCTCGCGCACGTTGATCCGGTCGGAGGTGATCTCGCCGTCGCTGATCTGGATGATCCGCCCGGCCCGCGCTGCCACTTTCATGTCGTGGGTAACGATGATGACCGTGCGCCCCTCGGCGTTCAGCTCATCGAGAATGCGCAGCACCTCCTCGCCCGAATGGCTGTCGAGCGCGCCGGTGGGCTCGTCGGCGAGGATTACCGCGCCACCGTTCATCAGCGCCCGGGCGATGGAGACGCGCTGCTGCTGGCCGCCGGAGAGCTGGCCGGGCCGGTGCTGGGTGCGGTTCGCCATGCCGAGCCGGTCCAGCAGGGCGCCGGCGCGCTTCTCCCGCTCGCCGGGCGTGGCGCCGGCATAGATGGCGGGGATCTCCACATTGCCGAGCGCGGTCAATTCGCCAAGCAGGTGATAACGCTGGAAGATGAAGCCGAAATGCTCGCGCCGCAGGGCGGCGAGCTCGTCCGGGGCGAGCTGCGCCGTCTCCCGCCCGGCGATGCGGTAGCTGCCGGAGGTGGGCCGGTCGAGGCAGCCGAGGATGTTCATCAAGGTGGACTTGCCCGAGCCCGAGGCGCCGACGATGGCCACCATCTCGCCCGCCGCGATCTCGAGGTTCACGTCCTTGAGCACGGCGAGGGTGCCCTCGCCGGAGGGGAATTCCCTGCGCAGGTCGCGCAGCTGGATGAGCGGCTCGCCCATGGGCCTCCCCTAAAGCCCCATGGGCGGCGGCGGACGCCGCTGGCTGCTGGCGGAGGGCACCCCGCTCGCCTGGCCGGTCACCACCCGCTCGCCATCCTTGAGACCGGAGCGGACCTCCACCCGGATCTTGTTGTCGAGCCCCACCGTCACCTCGCGCGGCGTGATGGTGCCGCCGGCGTCCACCACCCGCACCGTATAGCTGCCGTCCCGTGCGCGCGCGCCAAGGGCGGCCGAGGGGATGGTGAGGACGCCGCGCGCCTCGCCGGTGATGATGTTCGCCTGCACCGTCATGTAGGTGCGCAGGCGCCCCTCCTTGTTGGGCACGTCGAACACGCCGATGTAATAGATGGCGGAGGAGGACGACGACGAGGACGACGAGCTCGACGAGGAGCCCGACGTGGAATCCGAGAACGAGCTGTCGTTCTTGATGGATTCCGGCGCCGGCTCGATGAACCCCAGCGTCGCCTCGTAGCGCCGCTCCGGCTCGCCGACGATGCTGAAATAGAGCGACTGGCCCGGCCGCACCCGCACGATGTCGGCCTCGGAGATTTCCGCCCGTACCGTCATCACGTCGAGCTGGCCGATGATGACGATGGTGGGCGCCGACTGGGCCGCGTTCACCGTCTGCCCCTCCTGGGTGACGATGGAGAGCACGGTGCCGTCGATGGGCGCGGTGATGCGGGTGTAGCCGAGGTTCACCTTGGCGGTCTCCACCGCCACCTGGGCCTCGGTGATCTGCGCCTCCAGGGCGGCGATCTGCGCCTTCGTGGTGCGCACGTCGGCCTGGGCGGTCTGGAAATCGGCCTCGGACACCGCCTTCTGCGCCACCATCTTGGTCTGGCGCGCGAGGGTGAGGGTGTTGAGGACCAGGGTCGCCTCCTTCTCCTCCTTCTGCGCCTTCATGTTGGCGAGGGAGGCCTCGGCGGTGCGCAGGTCGTTCTGCTGCGGCACCGAATCGATCTGCGCCACGAGATCGCCGGCCTTCACCCGGTCGCCGAGCTTGACCTTGATGGCCGTCACCCGGCCCGACACCTGCGCGCCCACGGCGACGAGGCGCGACGGCTTGAGCGTGCCGGTGGCGAGCACGGTCTGCTCGATGTCGCCCCGCGCCACCGGGGCCGACATGATGCGCGGCGCCTCGGCGGCGAAGAAACTGCTGCCGACCACGCTGTAGAGCCCCCAGGCGGCGAGGGCCGCCGCGCCCATGAGGGCGATGCGCGATGGCGAAAGGCCGCGTTTCCTCATCATTGGGCCTCTCGCTTGGGAAGGAAGGCCGGGCGCGGCCCCATGTCGGTGTCCGCCACCACGGGCGTGTAGGTGTCGATAGCGCCGTCCCAGCCCCCGCCGAGCGCCTTGTTCAGGGCCACATAATCGGTGGCGAGGGTGATGCGGCTCTGGATCAGGGAATCGGCGGCGGAATATAGCGAGCGCTCGGCATCGAGCACGTCGAGGAAGCTGGTGGAGCCCGCCTCGTAGAGGTCGCGCGAGAGCCGCGCCGCCTTGGCGTAATTGGAGGCGGACGTGGTGAGCTTGTCGCGCCGCAGCCGCTCCTGCTTCAGGGCGACGAGGGAATTCTCCACCTCCTCCAGCGCCGTCAGCACCGACGCCTCATAGGCGAGGAAGGACTGGTCGCGCTGCGCCTCGCTCAGCCGCACGGCGGCTTCGAGCTGGCCGCCGCTGAAGATGGGCACGCTCAGGGTCGGTCCGAACGCCCAGCTGATGGACGAGCTTTTGGCGAGATCGCCCAGCTTGTAGCCGGAGGTGTCGATGTTGCCGGTGAGGCTGATGGAGGGATAGCGGTTGGCCTCGGCCTGCCCGATCAGCGCCGTGGACTGGGCGAGCTGGCGCTCGGCCATGCGCACGTCGGGCCGGGCATTGAGCACGTCGGCGGGAATGCCGGCGGGGATCGGCAGGCGCGGGGCGGGAATGGGCTTCGTCTTGCGCAGGCGCTCGGCCAATGCGGTGGGCGGCTTGCCGGTGAGCACGCTCAGCCGGTGCACCGACTGGGCGAAGGAGGATTCCAGCGTCGGGATGTTGGCCTCGGTGCTGGCGGCAAGGCCGTTGGCATTGGCGACGTCCATGGCGGTGGCGCCGCCGGCGTCGAGCTTCTTCTTGGTGAGGGCCGCGGTGTCGCGCTGCGAGGCGGCGGTGCGGCGGGCGAGGTCGATGCGCGCCTGATAGCCGCGCGCCTCCACATAATTGGTGGCCACATCGCCCACCAGCGTGAGCAAAGTGGCGCGCAGCTCCTCGGCCGAGGCATCGACGCCGTAGCGCGCCGCCTCCACCGCCCGCCGGTTGGCGCCGAACAGGTCCAGCTCCCAGCTCGAATCGAGGCCCGCCTGATAGGTGGTGTAATCGCCCCGGACCGTGACATCGCCGCCGCTCGACACCCGCGAGCCGTCGCGCGCATGGGTGATGGCGCCGGAGCCGTCCAGCGAGGGGAACAGCGCGCCCATGGCCTGGTGATAGCTGGCGCGCGCCTCGCGCACCCGCGCCTTGGCGGTGGCGACGTCGAGATTGCCCTCCACCGCCTCGTCCATCAGGCCGTTGAGGGTGGCATCGTTGAGCCGCTCCCACCAGCGGGCGAGCTGCGGCGGGGCATCGGAGACGCGGGGCGTGGTGGCGCTGCCCCATTGGGCGGGTAGGTTGAAGTCCGGCGTCACATAATCCGGCCCGACCGAGCAGGCGGCGAGCAGCAGCGCCGCGCCCAGCAGCACGGAACCGCGCGCGAATCCGGCCCCGCGGCGCAGCATCGCGCCGCCCCGCGCCTCCGCGCAAGCCGGGCCCGGATGCGCGGCGGATGCCCCTGAGGACCCGCCGGCGAGGCCGCCGCGCCGCATGCGCGGGCGCGCCGCATCACGCGCCATGGCTGAGAATCACGCCGCCGACCAGCCGCCAAACCATGAACATCCCTTGCTGCCCCGATCACGAATCAGCGGTGGGCAGAAGGCCCACCGGGAGAGGTTTCTGGCTAGGGACGAGCGCATCACATGACGTTGCGTCGTGTCCCGGGCTACAATTAAGGTACGCGAAAGTTCCGATATTATGCTAAGCACGGTCTTGTCAATGCGACCAGGGCGACGGGAGTAGAGACATGACCACACCAGCCGAGGCTGCGGCCCCCGATCCGGCCGCCGCTCCGCCGACCCGGCGCGGCCGGCCGAAACGCATGTCGGACGAGGCGCAGCGGGCCCACATCGTGGAGGAGACGCGCCGCCTCTTCATCGCCAACGGCTACGGCGCCACCACCACCGACCACATCGCGGCGTGCGCCCGCATCTCCAAGCAGACGCTGTATCGCCTTTTCCCCGGCAAACCGGCCCTTTTCGCGGCCATCGTCGACGCCCACCGCCAGAGCATGCTGGCGCTGCCGGGCGACTACGACCACCTGCCGCAGGAGGAGGCGCTGGCGCGGATCTTCCGGGTGGATCTGGACGACGAGGCCCACCGCGAGCGGATCGCTTTCATCCGTCTCGTGCGGCTGGAATCCGCCCGCTTCCCCGAGCTGCGCGAGATGCTGAAGCGCCATGGCGCCGAGCGCTCCCGGGCGGACCTTTCCGCCTGGCTGGCGCGCCAATGTGCCGCGGGGCGCATGGTGCTCGACAATACGGAGGCGGCCGCCCGCCTGCTGATGGACATGATCTTCGGCGCCGCGGTGTTCCGGGCGGCGGGCGATCGCGACCCGTCGGGCGCCGAGGAGCGCCAGGCCCACATCCGCCGGGCGATCGCGGTGTTTCTCTACGGCGTGGCGGCGCACCCGCGGCCATCCCGCCCCGGCGCGCCCCACCTCGACGCCTGACCGACGCCGGGCCATCCGGCCCGGCCGCCCTCAGCCCTCGATGCGGCTGAAATCGGCGATGCCGCGGGTGGCGGCGCGGATCTCGTCGAGCAGCTTGAGGCGGTTCTCGCGCAGCTCCGGCTCCTTGGCGTTCACCGTCACGTCGTCGAAGAAGCTGTCCACCGGGCCGCGCAAATCGGCGAGCGCGATCATGGCGCCCTCGAAATCCTCCGCCGCCACGGCACGGGCCACCTTCGCCTTCACCTGCTCGATGGCATCGGCGAGCTTCTCCTCCGCCGCCTCCTTGAGCAGGGTGGCGTTGGTGGGGCCGTGATAGGCGCGCTTGTCCTTCTTCTCCTCGATGGCGAGGATGTTCACCGCGCGGCGATAGCCGGCGAGCAGGGTCTTGCCGTCCTCCGTATCGAGGAAGCGGGCCAGCGCCTCAACCCGGCGCACGATGAGCAGCAGGTCGTCCTGGCCTTCGAGGGCGAAGACGGCATCCACCAGATCATGCCGCGTGCCCTTCTCGCGCAGATGGACCTTCAGGCGGTCGGCGAAGAAGGACAGGAGGTCGCCCTGCCAATCGGTGCCTGTGCCGGTCGGAAGGCCGCTCTGCGCGGCAGAGCGGATCAACGGCTGGAGCTGCACCCGCAGCTCATTCTCCAGAATGATCCGGATCACCCCCAGCGCCGCCCGCCGCAGCGCGTAAGGATCCTTTGAGCCCGTCGGCTTCTCGTCGATGGCCCAGAAGCCCACAAGCGTGTCGATCTTGTCGGCCAGCGCGACGGCGATGGACACCGGCGCCGTGGGCACCCGGTCGCCCGGGCCCTGCGGCTTGTAATGCTCCTCGCAGGCGGCGGCCACTTCCGGCGCCAGCCCCTCGCCTTCCGCGTAATAGCGGCCCATGAGGCCCTGCAGCTCGGGGAACTCGCCCACCACCTCGGTGAGCAGGTCCGCCTTTGAGATGAGCGCGGCCTCCTCGGCCAGATTCACGTCCGCCCCCACCTTGGGAGCGATCTCCCTGGCGAGGCGGGCGATGCGCTCGATGCGCTCGGCCTGCGAGCCCAGCTTCTCGTGGAAGGTGATGGAGGCGAACTTGGGCATGTTCTTCTCAAGCCCGTTCTCCCGGTCCGTATCCCAGAAGAATTTCGCGTCCGACAGCCGCGCCCGGATCACCCGCTCGTTGCCGGCGGTGATGGCGACGCCGCCATCCGAGGCCTCCAGATTCGAGATCAGGATGAAGCGGTTGGCGAGGCGCCCCGATTTGGGGTCCTTCAGCACGAAGCACTTCTGGTTGGCGCGGATGGTGGCGCGGATCACCTCGTCGGGGATGTCGAGGAAGCGCTCCTCGAAGGCGCCCATCAGCACCACCGGCCATTCCACGAGGCCGGCGACCTCGTCGAGCAGCCCCTCGTCCTCCACCAGCTCAAGGCCCTGGGCCAGCGCGAGATTTCGGGCATCGTGCAGGATGATGGACTTGCGCCGGTCGCGGTCGGCCACCACCTTGGCGGCCTCCAGCTTCGCCATCCAGTCGTCGAGGCGCTTCACCGTGAAGGCGCCCGGCGCCATGAAGCGATGGCCATGGGTGATGTTGGACGACGTGATCCCGTCCACCGCGAAGTCCACCACCTCCGGCTCGTCCCCCTCCGCCCCGAAAGTGGCGACGATGGAATGAAGCGGGCGCACCCAGCGCAGCGTCCCGGTGCCCCAGCGCATGGATTTCGGCCAGGGAAAGCCGCGCACCACCTCGGGCACGATCTCCGCGATCACCTCCGGCGTGGGGCGGCCCTTGCGCTCGACCACGGCCACGTAGAAATCGCCCTTCTTGGGGTCCGACTGGATGGTCGCCTGATCCAGCGAGGTGAGCCCCGCCGCCTTCAGGAAGCCGTCCACCGCCTTTTCCGGCGCGCCGACGCGCGGGCCCTTCTTCTCTTCCTTCTGGTCCGCCTGCTTGCCCGGCAGGCCATGCACCGAGAGCGCGAGGCGGCGCGGGGTGACGAAGGCCTTCGCCCCCTCATAGAGCAGGCCGCGCTCCACCAGAGCGTCGGTGACGAGCTTCTTCAGCGCGTCCGCCGCCTGGGCCTGCATGCGGGCCGGGATTTCCTCACAGAAGAGTTCAAGCAGAAGGTCGGGCATGAGATCGATCAATACCTGATATGATGTTCAGGATGCCACGTGCGGCATAGAATTTAGGATTACTTGTATATTGAAGTTCTTCGAGAATTCCCGCCTCCAGCAGGGTAACCACATTCATCTGCGCTGCCCGGTAGGTTACGCCTAGATGCTCTTTAATCTGCGGGATGCTCATGACAGGTGTGTCAAAAAGCTGATCCACGACATTTAGGAGGTTGGCAGAGCGGCCGGCTGCCTGCACCCGCTGGCGGTAGATCGCTTCAAGACTGAGAAGCTGGTCCGATGTGGAGACGGCGGCCTGGGCCGAAAGAGTTACCATTTCTAAGAAAAACGCCACCCAACCGACCCAATCTCCGGTACGAGAGACGCCATACATTCGATCGATGTACTCGTCTTTCCGCGGCTCCAACACCGGGCTGATGTAGAGCATGGGTTCACGGATCGCGCCCTTGGCATAGAGGTGCAGGGGCACCAACATGCGTCCAACCCGCCCATTCCCGTCCGCAAATGGGTGAATGGTCTCAAATTGGTAATGGATCAGCGCGGCATCAATGAGAAGGTGCAGCCCGCCGCGATCCTCGCGATGGATAAAGGTTTCCAACTCGCCAAGGCAAAGCTCAGTTTCAGCGCGGGGAGGCGGGATGAAACGTGCCGTTTCAATGGCATAAGAACCAATGAAATTTTGATGCTGCTTCAGTTCGCCAGGCCGAACTGTCGCACCGCGCTGACGCGAGACCCCTGCCAACAGTCGCCGGTGGGCGTTCTTCAAAGTGCGCAGCGAAAGCGGGATTTCGGAGAGACTCGCAATAGCTTCAGACAGGGCAAGCCGATAGTTCAACACCTCACGCGTGTCCGGTGCGCGGTCCTGCTCCCCCGCGCCAGCCTCAACCAGAAGCAGATCGTCGAGCGTGGTATAGGTGCCCTCCATGCTCGAGGAAGTGAGCGCTTCTCGTGCCTGAAGGGGGCGAACAAGCAAGTAGGGATTGCGCAAGGTGCGGCTGATGCCGTTGAGTTCGCCCAGCGCTTCAGCAGCCGTTGCCAACTCGGACGACAGAATTCCGAAGTCCACGCCCGCCGGAGGTAGAGGGTTGGGCACGAACGCCCATTGACCCCGTTCCGTCGGAACGAGGCCCCCACTCGGCGATCCCTCGAAGTCTGCTCGATTCATTCCAGTATCATCAAAGCCAAGCGAATTGTACCAACCACCCCATTTTGTATAATCTGAGCCTCAGAATGGGAGTTAAGTATCACTAAGGCAGCGCTGCACCCTCCGCTCCGCCGGCCTCGGTCTTCAGCCAGGCGGCGCCGCAGGCCTTCGCCAGCTCGCGCACGCGCAGGATGTAGCTCTGCCGCTCGGTCACCGAGATGACGCCGCGGGCATCCAGCAGGTTGAAGACGTGGGAGGCCTTGATGCACTGGTCGTAGGCCGGCAGCGCCAGGAGGTGCTTGTCGCCCCGGTCGCCGGCCGCCAGATATTTGTGGCAGGCGCTCTCCGCCATGCGGAACTGCTCGAGCAGCATGTCGGTGTCGGCATATTCGAAATTGTGCCGCGAATATTCCTGCTCGGCCTGCAGGAAGACGTCGCCATAGGTGGTCTTCTCGGGCCCTTCGCGGCCGTTGAAGTTGAGGTCGTAGACGTTCTCGACCCCCTGCACATACATGGCGAGGCGCTCAAGGCCATAGGTCAGCTCGCCCGAGACCGGGGCGCATTCGAAGCCGGCCACCTGCTGGAAGTAAGTGAACTGCGAGACTTCCATGCCGTCGCACCAGCACTCCCAGCCGAGGCCCCACGCGCCCAGCGTCGGGCTCTCCCAATCGTCCTCGACGAAGCGCACGTCATGCAGCGCGAGGTCGATGCCGATGGCGGCGAGCGACTTCAGATAGAGCCCCTGCAAATCCTCGGGCGAGGGCTTCAGGATCACCTGGAACTGGTAGTAATGCTGCAGCCGGTTGGGGTTCTCGCCGTAGCGCCCGTCCTTGGGCCGGCGCGAGGGCTGCACATAGGCCGCCTTCCAGGGCTTCGGCCCCAGCGCGCGCAGCGTGGTGGCGGGATGGAAGGTGCCCGCGCCCACCTCCATGTCGTAGGGCTGGAGGATGACGCAGCCCTGGTCCGCCCAGAAGCGCTGCAGGGTAAGCAGCAGGGCCTGGAACGAGCGGTCGGGCCGCATGTGGGCGGGCAGGCTGGGATCGATCATGGGCGATCAGGGGCTCTGAAGGGACGCCGGAGCCCATCGCCCGACGGCAGATCGCGGCCCTGACGCCACCTCGAAACAAGGTGGACGAAACGAACGGCGCCGATCCCCTCGGGAGCGGCGCCGGCCGGACACTAGATTTTCGCCTTCGCAAGATCAAGGGAGCGCCCGCTCAGGCCGGCGCCCCGCCGATCGCGACGGCGCTCACCCGCGCGAGCGGGCGCGCACCATAAAGTCGTCGAAGGTGAACTCGGCCACCTGCCACCATAGATAGGCATTGCTGCGGAACGCCTTGACGTCGTCCCACATGGTCTTGAACGCCGGGTTCTTGGCCGAGATCTCGTCATAGAGCGTGGTGGCGGCCTTGTAGGCGGCATCCATCACGTCGTTGGGATAGCGCCGCAGCTGGGCGCCGGAGCGCACCAGGCTCTGGATGGCGGGCGGGTTCTTGGCATCGTAGCGCGCCAGCATGTTGGTGTTGGACTGCGCCATGGCCGCCAGCAGCACCGACTGGTAGGTCTTCGGCAGGGAGTTGAACTTCTCCAGGTTCACGAAGTAGTTCAGCGCCGCGCAGCCTTCCCACCAGCCGGGATAGTAATAATACTGCGCCACCTTGTAGAGGCCGAGCTTCTCGTCGTCGTAGGGCCCGACCCATTCGGCGGCATCGATGGTGCCCTTTTCCAGCGCCGGATAGATGTCGCCGCCCGCGAGCTGCTGCGGCACCACGCCGAGCTTGGCCATCACCTGCCCGGCGATGCCGGCGATGCGCATCTTGAGGCCCTTGAGGTCCTCCACCGACTTCACTTCCTTGCGGAACCAGCCGCCCATCTGGGCGCCGGTATTGCCGCCGGGCATCATCACCACGCCGTAGCTCTTGTAGAAGTCGTTGAGCAGCTTCATGCCGTTGCCCTGCTCGAACCAGGCCTGGGTCTGGCGGGCGTTGAGGCCGAAGGGGATGGCGGTGCCGAAGGCGAAGGTCGGATCCTTGCCCACGTAGTAATAGGACGCCGAATGGCACATCTCGACGGTGTTGTTCTGGGTGGCGTCGAGGGCCTGCAGGCCGGGCACGATCTCACCGGCCGCGAACACCTGGATCTGGAACTTGCCGTCGGTGGCCTCCTTGACCACCTCCGCCATGAACTCGCCGGCGCCGTAGATCGTGTCGAGGGATTTGGGGAAGGACGACGTGCAGCGCCATTTCACCTCCGGCATCGACTGGGCGATGGCGGGCATGGCAAGCGCGGTGGTGGCGGCCACACCGGTTCCGGCGGCGGTCAGGAACTCGCGGCGTTTCATGAGCGGCTCTCCCTAAACGATTATACGAGGATGCCCCCGCCCCCCGGATGTGGGACATCCCTACCGTCTTCTAGAGCGCGTTCCGCGTCGGGAAAAGCCGCAAATGGGCGAATGGCGCCCGTGGCGCACCGCGGGAGCACGATCCGCGGGCGCGGGGCGCAGGAAGGGCGGTCCGCCGGACCCTGCAGGCGGACCGGGGCGCAGCGCGGCGCCTATTGCTCCATCACGATGCGCGGCGCCGGACGGGCGATGCCGGCCGCCTTTTCGAGCGCGGCCTTCACGCCCTCGGCCACCCGCAGGTAGGCCGCCGCCTGCTCGCTCTCCGGCGCCGCCACCATGACCGGCGTGCCGGCATCGGACAGCTCGCGGATCTTCATGTGCAGCGGGATCTCGCCGAGGAAGGGCACGCCCAGCTTGTCCGCCTCCGCATGGGCGCCGCCGTGGCCGAAGATGTCCGAGCGCTCGCCGCACTTCGGGCAGACGAAATAGGCCATGTTCTCGACCACGCCGAGGATCGGGACGTTGACCTTCTCAAACATGGCAACGCCGCGGCGGGCATCGATGAGGGCCATGTCCTGCGGCGTGGAAACCACCACCGCGCCGGCGAGATTGACCTGTTGGGCCATGGTGAGCTGGGCGTCGCCCGTGCCGGGGGGCATGTCCACCACCAGCACGTCGAGCGGGCCCCATTTCACCTCGCGCAGCATCTGGGTGATGGCGGTCATCACCATGGGGCCGCGCCAGATCATCGGGGTGTCCTCCTCGACCAGGAAGCCGATGGACATGAGCTGCAGGCCGAACTTCTCCGGCGGAATCATCAGCCGGTCGTTCTCGGTCTCGGGCTTCTGGTGCAGGCCGGCGAGGCGCGGCAGCGAGGGACCGTAGATGTCCACGTCGAGCAGGCCGACCTTGAGGCCGAGGGCGCTCAGCGCCAACGACAGGTTCATGGACAAGGTGGACTTGCCCACGCCGCCCTTGCCGGAAGCCACCGCGATGACCGACTTCACCCCGGGGATCTCGGCGGCGCGCGACGGCGGCGGATTGGCCGGCGCCACGCTCGCCTTGTGCTCGGCGGTGAGCGCCACCAGGGCCGAGGTGACGCCCTCCAGCGCCTTCACCGCATTCTCGGCGGCCTGGCGGGTCGGCTCCCAGAGCTTGGCCTGCTGGGCATCCACATTGATCGACAGATAGATCTTGCCGTTGGTGACCACGACCCCCGTCAGGGCCTGCGAGGCGGCCAGCGACACGCCCTCCGGGGTCTTGACGGTGGACAGCGCGCTGCGCACCAGGCTTTCGGTCACTTCCGCCATAACGCACTCCTTCGACGCCGACTTGGCTGGACGCGCGCTCCGGCGGCCAGTTTAGAGCCTAAGTAAATTTACTTATTGCATCGCACGATGCGCGTCACGTGGGAAGCCTGACATATAGGCGCGCCCAAGTTTCGGGCACCATACCATGTTACGGCATGGATGGCCTCTCCGCCTCAAGGCGCAGCACCCGGGCGATATCCGCCTTCAGCTCAGGCAGAAGCTCCGATTCGAAGAACGGGTTGCGCTTGAGCCAGCCGGTGTTGCGCCAGGAGGGATGCGGCAGCGGATAGACCATCACGCCATGGCCCGCCGCACGGCTTGCCGCCCGCACCTGCCGCCAGCCCGCCACGGTCTCGCTCAGCGATGCGCCGAGAAAGGCGCCGAGCCCGAGACGCCCGAGATGATAGGCCTGCGCCGGCCGCCCCACCGCCAGCACGAGGCGGAAGGCCGGCAGCGCCGAAAACAGCGCATCGTGCCAGGTGGCGACGCATTCGCGGCGCGGCGGCAGGTCGGCGCCCTTGGCGTCCTGTCCGGGAAAGCAGAAGCCCATGGGGGCGATGGCGATGCGGGCGACATCGTAGAACTCGTCCGGACTCACCCCCATCCAGGCGCGCAGCCGGTCGCCGGAGGCATCGGTGAAGGGCGTCCCGCTCAGATGCACCCTGGTGCCCGGCGCCTGGCTCGCCACCAGGATCCGCGCGGTGGCGGAGACGCGCAGCACCGGCCGCGGCTCATGGGGCAGCGGGCGCCCGCGCGGCGCCTCGACGCACACGCGGCAGGTGCGGATGCGCGCGACGAGCCCGTCGAGGGCGGCGGGATCAGATGTCGCGCGCGAGGCCATCCTCGGCCACGCTGAAATGGGCGCCGTCCACCTCGGCCCGGCGCGCCCACATGGCATCGCCCATATGCGACAGGAGGATATGGCGCGCCCCGAGGGCGGCCCGCCGGGCGGCGATGGTCTCATAGGCGAGATGGCCCACCGGCCGGCCCTCGAACTGGGACGATTCGCAGATGAAGAGATCGGCATCCCGGGCGATGGGAAGGAGCGCCTCGGTCCACTCCGTATCGCCGGAGAACGCCAGGGTGCGCACCCCGTCGGTCAGGCGCAGGGCGGTGGAGGGCGCGCCGGACTCGTGGATCACCAGAGCGCTCCACACCGTCCAGGGGCCGAAGGTGCCGGTGGCGCCGGGCTCCAGCTCTTCCACCGACCACGAGAAGCGCCATTCGAACGCCTCCGAGCCGGGAAACAGCGCGTCGAGCGCCACCTTCAGCCGCGCGCGGGTGCCGGGCGGGCCGACGATGACCAAGGGCGCCGTGCGCCGGTGCACGAACTGCCCGTCCAGCAGGAGAAATGGCAGCCCGCCGAAATGGTCGCCGTGCAGGTGGCTCAGGAAGACGTGGCCGATCCCCGCGGGATCCACCCCGAAGCGCTGGCAGCCGACGATGGCGCTGCCGCCGAAGTCGAGGGTGGCCGCCGCATCCTTGCTGGTCACGTGAAAGCAGGTGTTGCCCCGCCCGCCGGAGCCGAAGGCATCGCCGCAGCCCACCACGATCAGCCGCATGGCGCCCTCACGCCTTGGCGCTGGGGCGTTCGGACACCACCGTGTGCCAGCGCCGCAGATGCTTTGCCTCCTCCGGCACCTCGATGCGCGCGAGCTTCATGAAATCGATGGTCACGAGGGCGGTGATGTCGGCCACGGTGAAGCGCTCGCCGGCGATGTAGCCGCGCTCGGCCAGCTGGTCGTCGAGGAAGGCGAGGAAGGCGAGGGCCTTCGGCTTGTTGGCCTCGCCCCATTCCTTCACCTGCGGCACCTCGCGCTCGGCCATGGCGGGGTGCAGGTGGCGGAAGGCGTGCATCACCGGGAAGAGCAGATCGAGCTCGACGAAGCGCTGCCACATCTCCACGAGGCCCTGCTCCTTCGGCGTCGTCCCGAACAGGTTGGGCTCGGGCTTGAGCGCCTCGAAATAGCGGCAGATGGCGATGGTTTCGGCGATCGCGGTGCCGTCCTCCAGCACCAGGGTCGGCACCCGCTGGCGGGGATTGAGCCGGGTGAACGCCTCGCCCCGGTGCTCCATCTTGCCGAGATCCACCGGCACGAGCGGCAGGACGATGCCCTTCTCGGCAAGGAAGATGCGCACCCGGCGCGGGTTGGGCGCCTTGTCGGACTGATAGAGCTTCATCCCCTCATAGGACGTGGCGGCATTCATGGCGTCGGCCTCCCCTGCGCTCGGGCTTTCGATGCAAAGATCACGCTGGCGGCGCCGGCGCAAGGGGGCGCCGCCGGCGGGCCGACGCCGCCCGCTCACCGCGGCCGGTCGGTGCGCGGATGCTCGGCGCGGAACTCCACCGGGCGCTGGAACGAGCCGTCCCAGATGCCGCGCTTCTCGCGCTTCGCCTCCGCCTCCTCGCCGCGATATTCCCCGCTGCGGAAGGCGATGGCATAACCCTTCGCCACCATCTGGGCGCCGAGGTCCCGGCCGCCCACCCGGCAGTGGGCAAGCTGCCGGTCGTAATCGTCCCGCGCGCTCGAGGAGCAGGTCACCTCGCCCCCCGCCACGAGGTCCGCCATCGCCTCGCGCGCCACCTCCCCGCAGGGCCACAGGCGCCCGTTCGCCCGCTCGCAGTCCTGATGCAGCTCGGGCGCGTCGATGCCCTCGATGCGGATGTGCTCGCCGTTGAGCGCGAGGGTATCGCCGTCGACCACATAGGCCGTGCCGCCCCGGTCCTCGCCGCGCAGCACCCATTCGGCGGCGACCGCGAGGCCGCCGAGCAGCGCGGCGGCGAAGACGTAATCCATCAGGCGACGCACCGGCGAAGCTCCCCTCCCAAGGCCACGGCGCACCATGACGGGGGAGCATTAACCCACCGTTAACCGCTCGTTAACCGCATTCAGCGAGGAGTTGGGGAACCCGTTCCGTTCCGCGTCCGGCATCCCCCTGGCGGGGACCGGGGCGCCAAGGGGTTGCGCCCGATGTCCGGCACAGAGCCTTCCGCCCTGCGCGCCGCCGCCTCCCCCGGCGGCGGCAACGGCGCGGGCATGCTTGCGCTGGGCGGCGGCGTTTCGGTGCTGCTGCTTCTTACCCTCGCGGCCGCCGGCCCCCTACCCGCCGGCGCGCGCCTCCTGGCCCTGCTCGCCGGCCTCGGAGCGCTCGGTGCCGTCGTCCTGCTCTACCGCCGCCTCGCCGCGCTCGGGCGCGCCGCGGCCGCGCTGCAGGCCGAGCTTGCCGATGCCGATGCGCGGCGCCGGGCCGCCGAGGCGGGCAATGCGGCGAAATCCCTGTTCCTCGCCGAGATGAGCCACGAGCTGCGCACCCCCCTCAACACGGTGATCGGTTTTTCCGAGATGATGGCCGAGGAGATGCTGGGGCCCCACGGCGTGCCGGCCTATGGCGATTATGCCGCCGACATCCTCGCCTCGGGCCGCCACCTGCTGGCGCTCGCCGACGATCTTCTGGACCTCGCCCGCATCGAGAGCGGCCACCGGGTGCTGCTGGAGACGCCGGTGGATCTCGACCGGCTCGGGCGCGATTCGATCGCCATGCTGGCGCCCCAGGCGCGGGGGCGCGGCGTCCGGCTCGTCAGCGACGTGCCCGCGCCCGGCGCGCGGCTGTGGGGCGACGAGCGGGCGGTGAAGCAGATGGTGCTCAACCTTCTCGCCAATGCGGTGAAGTTCACCCCGGACGGCGGCGAGGTGCGGTTCTGGGCCGGACGCGACGCGGCGGGCGCGCCGCTGCTGCGGGTGGAGGACACCGGCCCCGGCGTCAGCGAGGCGGAGCTGCCGCTGGACGACGCGCGCCATCGCGAGAGCCGGGTCGATCCGGCCAGCGGGCGCGGCGCGGGGCTCGGCCTTGCCATCGTGCGGGCGCTGGCGGGCCTGCACGGCGCCGAGCTGCGCCTCGTCCCGGCCCCGGAAGGCGGGACGCGGGCGGAAATCGCGTTCCCCGCAGCCCGCGCCATGGCCGCGCCGGAGCCTCCGGCCAGCGCCGCCTGAGCCGCTCAGGGCGTGCCGGACACGCCGGCTTCGTCGAAGGTGGCCATGTCGCGATGGCAGGCCACCGCCGCCTTCACCACGCCGATGGCGAGCGCCGCGCCGGAGCCTTCGCCGAGCCGCATCCCGAGGTCGAGCAGCGGCGCCTTGCCGAGCTTCTCCAGCAGGCGGGCATGGGCCTTCTCCGCCGAGAGATGGCCGGCGAGGCAGTGGTCGAGGGCGCGGGGATCGGCCGCATGCAGCACCGCCGCCGCCGCCGTCACCACATAGCCGTCGAGGATCACCGGCACCTTCTCGTGACGGGCCGCGAGGATCGCCCCGGCGATCGCCGCCAGCTCGCGCCCGCCAAGGCGGCGCAGCACTTCCAGCGGATCCGAAAGATAGGGCGCGTGCAGCGCCACCGCGGTCTTCACCGCGGCGATCTTGCGGGCGAGCACCTCGTCGGTGGCGCCGGTGCCGGCGCCCACCCAGTCCTCCGCCTCGCCGCCGAACAGGCCGTGGCACAGGGCCGCTGCCACCGTGGTGTTGGCGATGCCCATCTCGCCCAGCGCCAGAACGTCGGTGCCGCCGGCAATGGCCTCCATGCCGAAGCCCATGGTGCCGGCGCAGGCGCGTTCGTCGAGCGCGGGCTCCTTGGTGATGTCGGCAGTGGGATGGTCGAGGGCGAGGTCGAACACCTTCAGCCCGGTGCCGAAGCTGGCGCAGATCTGGTTCACCGCGGCGACGCCGTTGGAGAAGGCGTCCAGCATCTGCCGCGTCACCGAGGAGGGATAGGGCGAGACCCCCGCGGCCGCGACGCCGTGGGTGCCGGCGAACACGGTGACCATGGGCCGCTCGCAGGTGGGCATCGCCTTGCCCTGCCAGGCGGCGAGGTGGATGGCGACCTCCTCCAGCCGGCCGAGCGCGCCGGGCGGCTTGATCAGCCGGTCCTGGCGCGCGCGCGCCATGAGCTGCGCCTCGAGGTCAGGGCCGGGCATGGTGGCGATGAGCTGGCGGATGTCGTCGAAGGGAAGGCCGGTCTCGGAAGCGAACATGGCAGAACCCGAAATGGAAACGCCGCCTCAATAGAGAGCGGCGTTCCAGAGTGCAAATCCGCGCGTGGCGCGCGCCCGGGGATCCCCAAGGGTGCCCCAGGGAGAGGAACGGCGGGCCTATTCGGCCGGCGCCGGGTGGCTCGTGCCGGCCGGAGGCTCGCCCTGCGGCGCGGCCTTCTTCCGGCCGAGCCCGGCGATCCAGCGGGCGAAGACGTAGAACACCGGCGTGAACACGAGGCCGAACAGCGTCACGCCGATCATGCCGGCGAACACCGCCGTGCCCAGCGCCTGCCTGAGCTCCGCGCCGGCGCCCACCGCCCACACCAGCGGCACCACGCCGAGGATGAAGGCGAGCGAGGTCATCACGATGGGACGCAGCCGCAGCCGCGCCGCCTCCACCGCCGCCTCACGCCGGCTCTGGCCCTGGTCCTCAAGCTGCTTGGCGAACTCGACGATGAGGATGGCGTTCTTGGCGGCGAGGCCGATGAGCACGATGAAGCCCACCTGGGTCAGGATGTTGTTGTCCTGCCCCCTCAGGATCACGCCGATCAGCGCCGCCACGAGGCACATGGGCACGATGAGGATGACCGCCAGAGGCAGGGTCAGGCTCTCGTACTGCGCCGCCAGCACCAGGAAGACGAACACCACGCCGAGCCCGAAGGCGAAGACGGCGGTGTTGCCCGCCCGCTCCTGCTGGTAGGCGATGCCGGTCCACTCATAGGCGAAGCCGGGCGGCAGCACCTTGGCGGCGAGGCCCTGCATGATCTGCATGGCCTGGCCCTGCGAATAGCCCGGCGCCGGCGAGCCGTCGAGCTCGGCGGCGGGATAGAGGTTGTAGCGCGGCACGCGGTAGGGACCGGAGATGTCGCGCACCGTGGTGAACGAGCCGAGCGGCACGATATCCCCGGAGGCGCTGCGCACGCGGATCTGCAGCACGTCCTTCGGATCGAGGCGGAACGGGGCATCGGCCTGGGCCTGCACCCGGAAGGTGCGGCCGAACAGGTTGAAGTCGTTCACATAGGTCGAGCCGATGAAGGTCTGCAGCGCGGCGAAGACGTCGGCGATGTTGACCCTGAGGAGCTGCGCCTTCTGCCGGTCGATGTCGAGATAGAGCTGGGGCGTCGAGGTCTCGAACAAGGAGTAGACCTGCATCAGCCCCGGCGTCTGCGCCGCCGCGCCCATCATGGCATAGACCGCGTTGCGCACGGCGAGCGGGCCGGCCCCGTCGCGGTCCTCCACCATCATGCGGAAGCCGCCGGCGTTGCCGATGCCCTGCACCGGCGGCGGCTGCACCACGATCATCTGCGCTTCCTGGATCGCCGCGAGCTTGCCGAACAGCGCCCGCTGCACCGCGGCGGCCGAGCGGTTGGGATCGCCGGCACGCTTGTCGAACGGCTCCAGGATGACGAACATGGCGCCCGCATTGGGCGCGTTGGTGAAGGTGGCGCCCGAGAAGCCGGCGATATTGACGATATGGCCGATGCCCGGGGTTCCCAGCACCAGCTCGCCGGCATGCTTCATCACCGCCTCGGTGCGCTGCATGGCGGCGCCGGGCGGAAGCTGGGCGACCACGATCAGATAGCCGCGGTCCTGCTGCGGGATGAAGCCCTGCGGCGTGGTGACGAACAGATAGCCGCCGAAGGCGACGATCCCCGCATAGACGATGAGCACCAGCGCCACCACCCGCACCAGGCGCGCCGTCATCCAGCCGTAGCCGTTGCCGAGCGCCTCGAAGGCGCGGTTGAACAGGCGGAAGAAGGCGACGAACGGCCGGGCGTACCACGCCGGCGCCTCATGCTCCGTCCGGTGCGGCTTCAGCAGCAGCGCGCACATGGCCGGCGACAGGGTGAGCGAGACGAACAGCGAGATCAGCGTCGAGCCGGCGATGGTGAGCGCGAACTGCCGGTAGAACTCGCCGGAGATGCCGGTGATGAACGCGGTCGGCACGAACACCGACGACAGCACCAGCGAGATGGCGACGAGCGCGCCGCCCACCTCGTCCATGGTTCGCCGCGCGGCGTCGCGTGGCGAGAGGCCCGCCGCGATGTTGCGCTCCACATTCTCCACCACCACGATGGCGTCATCCACCACGATGCCGATGGCGAGCACCAGGCCGAACAGGGAGAGGTTGTTCAGCGAGAAGCCGAACAGCGTCATCACGAAGAAGGTGCCGATGAGCGAGATCGGGATGGCGAGGATGGGGATGATCGCCGCCCGCCAGGTCTGCAGGAACACGATCACCACCAGCACCACCAGCACGATGGCCTCGAAGATGGTGTGCACCACCGCATCCACCGACTGGCTGATGTATTCCGTCGGGTTGTAGAGGATGCCGTACTTGAGCCCCGCAGGGAACGTGCTCTCCAGCTCCTTCATCCGCTCGATGATGGCATTGCCGGTAGCGAGCGCGTTGGAGCCCGGGCGCTGGAACACGCCGAGCTGGATGGAGATGTCCTTGTCGAGATAGGCGGTGGAGGCATAGTCCTGCGCCGAGATCTCCACCCGCCCCACATCCTTCAGCCGCACCAGCGCCTGGTCGGTCTGCTTGATGACGATGTTGGCGAACTCGTTGGGATCGGACAGCCGGCCCAGGGTGCGCACGGCGATCTGGAAGGCGCGCTGCTGCGGCACCGGCGGCGCGTTCAGGATGCCGGAAGCCACCTGCACGTTCTGCGCCTTGAGGGCGGTCACCACGTCGGTCGAGGTGAGGTTGAGCTGCGACAGCCGGTCGGGATCGAGCCAGACCTGCATGGCGTACTCGCGCGAGCCGAACACGGTGATGGAGCCCACCCCGTCGATGCGCGAGAGCACGTCCTTGATCTGCACGTTGGCGAAATTGGAGATGAACAGCGGGTCGCGCGAGCCGTCGGGCGAGTAGAGGCTCACCACCATCAGCATGTCGGGCGAGGCCTTCGCCGTGACCACGCCCACCTGCTGCACCTCGGAGGGCAGGCGCGGCTGGGCGATGGCGACGCGGTTCTGCACCTGCACCTGCGCGGTGTCGAGGTCGGTGCCGAGGTCGAACGTCACGGAGATGGAGAAGCGCCCGTCCGCGGTCGAGTTCGACGAGATGTAGAGCATGTGCTCCACACCGTTGATCTGCTGCTCGATGGGCGCGACCACTGTGTCGGCCACCACCTCGGCGGAGGCGCCGGGATACTGGCCGGTGACGTTGATCACCGGGGGCGCGATCTCGGGATACTGCGCCACCGGCAGGCGGGTGTAGGAGACGAGGCCGAGGATGATGACCACCGTCGAGGCGACGGAGGCAAAGATCGGCCGGTCGATGAAGAAGTGGGAAAAGCGCATGGCCGGTCCTCACTTCGCCGCGGTGGAGGCTTCGGCCTTCGGCTGGCCCGGCTTGGCGCCGGCCTGGTCGGGCGCGGCGGCCTTGTCCGGGGCGGCGGGCTTGTCGCCAGAGGCCGCCTGCTTGCCGCCCGCGCTGCCGGCCCCGGCATCGGCGCCGGCCTTGCCGGCATCGGCCACCTGCGGCGCCACGGTCACGCCGGGACGCACCCGCATGAGGCCGTTCACCACCACCTTGTCGTCGGGCGTCAGGCCCTCGCGGATGACGCGCATGCCGTCCACAAGCTGGCCGAGGGTGACGAACTTCTGCGCCACCTTGTTGTCCGGCCCCACCACGAAGACGAACTTCTTCACCTGCTCGGTGCCGATGGCGTCGTCGGGCACCACCAGCGCCTCGTAGGGGTCGGACGCCTCCAGGCGGATGCGGGCGAACATGCCGGGACGGAACAGCCCCTGCTTGTTGTCGAACACCGCGCGGCCGCGGATGGTGCCGGTCTGCGGATCGATCATGTTGTTGAGGAAGTCGAGCTTGCCCTTGTGGAGGAAGCCCTTGTCGTCGATCAGCTTGAGCTCGACCGGGTCGCCCTTGATGTCGGCGCCCCGCTTGCGGCGCAGGTAGCGCAGCAGCGAGGCCTCGTCGATGGTGAACTCGAAGCGGATCGGGTCGGTGGAGACGATCACCGCCAGAAGCGTGGGCGAGGCCCCCGAGCCGGCCGACACGTAGTTGCCCACCGACACCCGGCGGTCGCCGATCACGCCCGTCACCGGCGAGCGCACCTCGGTGAACACGAGGTCGAGCTGGGCCGCCCGCACCTGGGCCTCCTGCGACTGCACGGTGGCCGTCGCGGTACGCTCGGCCTGGGTGCGCTGGTCGAAGGTCTGCTTGGAGATGGCGTTGGAGTTGCGGTCTTCCAGCAGCGTCTTGGCGCGCTCCAGGTCGGCCTTGGCGAAATCGAGATTGGCGCGGGCCTGGGCGAGGTTGGCGTTGGCCTGGTCGAGGGCGATCTTGTAGGGTCGCTGGTCGATGGTGAACAGGAGGTCGCCCTCCTTCACCGTCTGCCCGTCGGTGAAGTGGATCTTGTCCAGGTAGCCCGAGACGCGGGCGCGGACGTTCACCTCGTCGATGGCGACGAAGCGGCCGACATATTCGTCCTGGTCGATCACCTTGCGGGTGGCGGGGGTGGCGACCGTCACGGCCGGGGCGGGGGGCGGCCCGGCCTGCTGCGCCGCCGGCTCGCCGCAGCCGGCAAGGCCCACGGCAACAAACATCGCCAAAACAGAAAGGCGCAAAGCATGCGTCATCGAACCGGCTCCTGCGGATGGGTCCATCCGATTGTCATGAGCGTAGGTCCGGCACATCCCGCAACCGAAGAGCCGAAACCGCATAAGAGCGCGCCGCATTAGCACAGGCCGCGCCTTTGGGAAACTTCAGATCCTTGAATATAACGCCTCAAAGGGGCGGCGGCGGGGCACGTCGACCGATGACACCCGCCAGAAAGCGCCGGCCCAGAAGGGACGCGATTGCTCCAGCGTAAATCAAGCCCCCCACCGCGACCACGACGGCGAGGATCACTTCCTCGCGAGCGAAGGTCAGGCCCGCGAGCAGCCGCTCGGCTCCGTACTGGGCGGCGAGCAGGCCCGCCGCCACCACGACCAGCACGCCCATCAGGCGCAGGATATGCTCCCCGAGCAGGCTGTCGCCCACCGGCAGGCCCTGGCGGCGTGCGAACACGATGAGCAGGCTGAGGTTGATCCAGCCGCCCACCGCCGTGGCGAGCGCCAGGCCCACCTGGGCGAGGCCGCCCATGAGCGCGAACTTCAGCGCCACGTTCACCGCGACGGCCGAGAGCGAGGCGATCATGGGCGTCCTGGTGTCGCCGCGGGCATGGAACGGGGCGATGAAGGCCCGCAGGATCACGAAGGCCAGAAGCCCCACGCCGTAGGCCTGGAGGGTCGCCGCCGCCGCGGCCGCATCGGCCTCGGTGAAGGCGCCGCGGGCGAACAGGGCGCGCATGGTGAGATCCGGCACCGCCAGCGAGGCGGCGACGAAGGGGATGGCGAGCAGCATGGCGAGCTCCACCGAGCGGGCCTGGGCGTGGGCCGCCCCGGCATCGTCCTTGGCGGCGAGGCGGCGCGCCATCTCCGGCAGCAGCACGGTTCCCACCGCGATGCCCACCACGCCGATGGGAAGCTGGTTGATGCGGTCCGCGTAATAGAGCGCGGAGAGCGCGCCCGCCGGCAGGAAGGTGGCGATGATGGTGTCGGCGAACAAAGCGATCTGCACCCCCGCCGAGCCGATGATGGCGGGCCCCAGCGCCTTGAGGAACTGCCGCGTGCCGGGATCGAGCTTGGGCTTGGAGAAGCGCACGCCGATGCCGGCCCGCTCGGCGTCGGCCTCCACCCACAGGAGCTGGACCACGCCCGAGACGAGCACGCCCCAGGCCGCCGCATCGCCGGCGGTGGGAAACAGGGCCGCGGTCAGCAGCGTGCCGATCATGCACAGGTTGAGCAGGATGGGGGCGGCCGCCGCCACCGCGAAGCGCCCCGAGGCGTTCAGCGCCCCGGAGACCAGCGTCACCACCGAGATCAGCGCGAGGTAGGGGAAGGTGATCCGCGTCAGCGTCACCGCGAGACCGAAGCGCTCGGGATCCTCGGTCAGGCCCGGCGCCAGCAGCCCCACGAACTGCGGCGTGAAGCCCAGCACGCCCGCCAGCAGGATGGCGTGCACCACCATCATGGCGGTGAGCACCTCGTCGGCGAAATTTTTCGCCCCCGCCGCGCCCTGCTGCTCCTTCAGCCGCGCGTAGGTCGGCACGAAGGCGGCGTTGAAGGCGCCTTCGGCGAAGATGGCGCGGAAATGGTTGGGCAGCCGGAAGGCGACGAAGAAGGCATCGGCCACCGGCCCGGCGCCCAGCACCGCCGCCATCACCACGTCGCGGATGAAGCCGGCGAGGCGCGAGAGCAGCGTCAGCCCGCCGACGGAAAGGATGTTGCGGAACATGGGATGAATCGCGCCCCCGAGCGAAGGTGCGGGAAGCTAGCGTCTCGCGCGCGGTTCCGCCAGCGCGCCGCGGGCCGGGCGGCGATCCCGGCCCGGAGCCCGCGCGGCCGCAGGCGCCGCCCTATCCCTTCAGGCCGCGGCGCACCGCATCGACGATGCGGTCCTGGGTCGGCTCGTCGAGATAGGCGTGCATGGGCAGGGAGATAACCTCCTCCGCCAGGGTCTCGCACACCGGCAGGATGGCGCCCGCGGCCGGATATTGCCGATAGGCCGGCTGCAGATGCATGGGCAGGCGGTAATAGACCGCCGTGGGCACGCCCTCGGCCTTCAGCCTCTCGGCGAGGCCGTCGCGCACGCCGGGCTGAAGGCGCAGCGTGTACTGCGCCCACACGGAGGTGGCGCGGCGGTCCACCACCGGCACCTTCGCCACGTCCGCCAGCATCATGTTGTAGCGCAGGGCGATGCGCTCGCGCGCCGCGATCTCATCCTCGAAGATGGCGAGCTTTTCCAGCAGCACCGCCGCCTGGATGGTGTCGAGCCGCCCGGTCATGCCGATGCGCACGTTCTGGTACTTGTCCACCCCCTGCCCGTGCTCGCGCAGGCTTTTCAGCACCGCCACCAGCTCGGCATCGTCCGTGAGGATGGCGCCGCCGTCGCCGTAGCAGCCGAGCGGCTTGGCCGGGAAGAAGGAGGTGGCGGTGGCATCGCCGATTGAGCCGGTGCGCTTGTTGTTCCAGGTGCCGCCGAAGCCCTGGGCGGTGTCGCACAGCACCTTGAGGCCATATTTCTCGGCAATCGGCAGGATCGCGTCATAGTCCGCCGGCTGGCCGAACAGGTCTACCGGGATGACGACGCGCGGCTCCAGCCCCTGCTCGATGGCCACCTGGATGGCGGCTTCGAGGCTCTCCGGGTCCATGTTGAAGGTGTCTTCCTTCACGTCCACGAACACCGGCGTCGCGCCGAGATAGGGCACCACCTCGGCGGTGGCGCAGAAGGTGAAGGAGGGGCAGAACACCGCGTCCCCCGGCTTCACGCTCCAGGCCATGAGGATCAGCGCCAGCGCATCGGTGCCGCTGGAGCAGGAGACGGCATGTTTCGCGCCGGCGAAGGCGGCGAGCTTCTCCTCCAGCTCGCTGACCTGGGGGCCGTTGACGAAGCGGCAGGAGTGCACCACCTCCATCACCGCCCGGTCGATGCGCTCGGCGATCCGGGCCTGCTGGGCGGCGAGATCGATGAAGGCAATGGGTGCCGTCGCGGCAGACGTCATCGCGGGTCCTCACGTGATGCTTGGGAAAGAAGACGGAATGGGCCTCGGGCGGTGCCGCCCGGGCCGTCAGCCCACGAAGCGCCGCTTGGCGCCGAGGCCGGACTCTTCGGGCCGCTCGCCGAGGCAGGCGATGGCGATCTGCAGGCTCGCCACGCCCTGCTCCCCCGTCACCTCCGGGCTGCGGCCGCTGGCGATGGCGGCGAGGAAATTCTCCAGCTCGCTGCGCAGCGGCTCGGCATAGGCCACCGGCAGGTGCCGGGTGGAATAGGAGCCGTCCGGGCGATAGTCGAAATGCTCGGTCACCTGGCGGGTGAGCAGGTCGCCGATGACGTACTTCTTGCGCGTCGCCACATGCACCGTGCGCGCCTTGAAGGGCGTCAGCCAGTTGGTGTTGATGTGGGCGAGCACGCCCGAGGCGGTGCGGAACTGCAGGAGCGCGATGTCCTCCCGCGCGGCGATGGCGGCGGAGGTCTGCGGCTGCACCTCGTGGATGTCCTCGCCGGTGAACCAGCGGATGAGGTCGATGTCGTGCACCGCGAGGTCGATCACCACGCCCACGTTGGACATGCGCGGCGGGAACGGGCCCACCCGGGTGATGGCGATGGAGAGCAGGTCCTCGCCCTGGATGGCATCCTTGATGGCGCGCACCGCCGGGTTGAAGCGCTCCACATGGCCCACCATGAGGGTCACGCCCTTGGCCGCGGCGGCGGCGACGATCTCCTGGCCCTCCTCGGCGGTGGAGGCGACGGGCTTCTCCACCAGCACCGAGCAGCCGGCGCCGATCACGTCGAGGGCGATGGGATGGTGCAGATGGGTGGGCGCGGCCACCACCACGGCGTCGAGGCCGAGCTCCAGCAGCGCGCGATGGTCGTCCACCGCCTTGCAGCCGAGGAAAGACGCCACCTTCTCGGCCTGGGCCTGGTCGGGATCGGCGATGGCGACGAGCTCCGCGCCGGGAAGCTGGGACAGCACGCGGGCATGGTTCGATCCCATGATCCCGATGCCGGTGACGCCGACGCGCAGCGGGCGCGTTGCGGCAGGCGCAGCTTCTTGGGCCATATGCACTTCACTCCTTGACATCGGCGGAGCCGGCCGGGCGCGCGAGGGGCAAAGGCCGGCGAAGGATCCGGGAACGATCCGCCCGGCGAGGGCCTCGGCGCGTCGCGCATCCGACGGGGAGGGTCGGACGGAGCCGGTTCTTTCAGGTTCCGGTGGAATCACGGGACGGCGATTTCACCGGGGTTGCACCGCCTCTAGCACGACTTCGCCGGCGGATGCGAGGCTGCCGGCCCGGCCCGGCGCGCCCCGGCGTTCAACAATTGCATCCCCGTGTTACCGATCAAATCCGGCAAAGGAGCCTGCAAGACCGGCGACTTTGGGTTAGGAATGGGCGACCTGGGAGCCCGGCCCGCCGCGGCGGGCTCGCGAACGCCATCGGCTGCCCGTGGCGCGGCCTGTCGAGGAAAAGACGGAAGACCCATGCGTAAGATCGTCGCCGGCAAGCTGCACGGCATCACCGTGACCGAGGCCAATCTCGACTATCACGGCTCCATCACCCTCGACCCGGACCATTGCGAGGCGGCGGGCATCCTGCCCATGGAGTTCGTGGAGATCTGGAACAAGAATTCCGGCGCCCGCATCTCCACTTACGTCATCCTGGGCGAGCGCGGCTCGCGCTGCTGCGTGCTCAACGGCGCGGCGGCCCGCACCTGCGCGCCGGGCGATCAGGTGATCATCTGCAATTCCGTCTATGTGGCGGAGGAGGAGATCGTGAACCTCAGGCCCAAGGTGCTCACCTTCGATGCCGAGAACCGGGTGGTGGACCGGCTCGCCTATCAGGTGGATCGCGATGCCAGCGGCGCCTACCGCTTCGCCATCCTCGACGAGAGCGGCACGGCCCAGCCCATCCCCTTCTCCAGCGCCGGGCGCAAGTGAGCCCGGGCGCAGGCGAGCCCGGGCGCAGGTGAGCCCGACGGCTGCGGCGTTGGACCGCAGCCGGCAGCGCCGCAGGGCGCGGGCGTTCAGAATTTGAAGTTGACGCCGACCTTGGCGGTGTGGGCCGTGACGCCGGCATCGGCGCCGAGGGCGTCGTAGAACTTGCTGCCGAGATCGGTATATTGATACTCGGTCTTGGCGGTCCAGTGCTCCGAGAGGGCGTATTCCACGCCTGCCCCGGCAGTCCAGCCCACATGGGTCTTGGACTGGTCGAGACCGAGGTAATCGAGGGAATTGTTGCCCCAGGCGAGGCCGCCGGTGACGTAGGGCATCACCCGTCCGGCCGCATAGCCGAGCCGCCCGCGCACCGTGCCGAGGGTGTTCAGGGTGCTGGAGAGGCCCCCGGCCTCGGCGCTGATGTCGCCGCCCTGGAGGTCCGCCTCGACGCCCGCCACGACGTTATTGTCGAACTGGTAATTGTAGCCGGCCTGGCCGCCGCCGACCCACCCCTGCGGATCGGCCCCGAGGCTGCCCGGCAGTCCGTCGCCTGAGCCCCAGCCATAGCCGGCATTGGCGCCGATATAAAATCCGGTCCAGGAGAAGACGGGCGTGGGCACCACCGCGGGCGCCTTCACCGCGGGCGCGTCCGCACGGCTGAGATCGGCGGCCATCGCCGGGCCGGCGAGCATCCCCCCGATCATCACCCCCGTCAGAACCACGCCTTTCATGGCACACACCTCTCGCCTGCGGTGCCTTTGCGGCATCCGACCCTCAACGCAGAACCCGCACTGTGGTTCCCGACGACGGCGCGGCTGCGACCACGGGGCGGCGCGACGGCGGCAGAAGCGCGACGGCGATGAACAGGTCGTGAGCCACAAAAAAGGGCTCCCGGCAGCACGCCGGGAGCCCATGTCCAACAGGTCTGAGAGCGATCAGAACTTGTAGTTGAAGCCAGCCTTGACGGTCTGCATGTTGAAGCCGGTGGAGATCGAGTCGCCACCCACGAAGGTGTAATCCTGGCTGCCGAAGTCGAGGTAGAGATACTCGGCCTTGACCGTCCAGTTGTTGGTGATGGCGTATTCCGCGCCGCCGCCGATGGTCCAGCCCCACTGGGTGTTGGACTCCGAGGTCCAGCCCCACGGGCCGGTGAAGGAGGTGTTGGCCCAGGCCGCGCCGCCGGTGAAGTAGGGCAGGAAGCGGTCCACCGCGTAGCCGACGCGGCCGCGGATGGTGCCGAAGGTGTCGACGCTGGTCGAGGTGAAGGCGCCGGAGGCCGGACCGCCCACCAGGAAGGTGTCGGTGCCCATGTTGGCGAACTCGAGATCCGCCTCGGCGCCGAGCACGATGTTGTTGGCGAACTGGTAGTTGTAGCCGACCTGGAGACCACCGAACACGCCGTCGGCATTGCCGACATCATAGGCGTAGGTCAGGCCGGCCGCCGTGTAGTCGAAGTTCGGGCTGTTCCAGCCGTAGCCGACGTTGCCGCCGATATAGAAGCCCGTCCACGAGAAGTACTGCACCGGCACGGGCGCCGCCTTCACCGGATAGCGGGTGGACAGGTCCGCGGCAGCGGCGGAACCGGCCAGGAGAGCGAGGGCGGAAACACCCAGAAGCGCACGCTTCAACATATTCGATACCTTCTCTTTAGCGCTCGGGCTGCCTAGGGGGCGGGCGCCGAGGTTGGGGATGTCATACAGCCCGAGGGCGATCACGTCTGTCGTTTTCGTGCCACACCCGAGAAATCAAAAACGGCACACTTGTGTCAAAAGCAAAGCAAACTGGTCACATCCTGCCCGATTTCGAACGTATCCATGGACAAGACCGCGACAACTACCTTCTTTCCGCCCTACTCTCAGTTTGCTTACTACGTACACTTGTCCGCGATATACCGCATACGTGATAAATTATAACGTTCCGTAAACAGAATGTAGAGCACGCTTTACGTGTCTATCTTCTGGAGCGCACGTCGGCCGGCCCCTGGCTCCGTGGCCCCGGATGGCGCCCGGACACGCCCTGCGATCCGGCCCCGACTGTGGGCGCGCAACCTTGCGCATTCCTCACCGAAATGTGGCCAAATGGGGCACGGTGAAGCCTTCGTAAACGGGACAAGCCATTGAGTTTACATGGAAATGAAGCATATTTTACCCATGCGCCACGCGCGGGCCTGCATCCAGCCCCCTGCATGGTTGACGGTTGGTGAGCGCCGTGCCCGCGCCGGCATCCCCTCTGGCTGAGGCGCGCGGGAGCCCTTAAGTTCCGGGCATGACCGGCCGCGCTCCCCTCACCCCGCCTGAGATCATCGATTCCCCGCAGGAGTCCCCGCTGGCCGGAGTGGCCGCGCCGGAGCTGGAAACACCTGGCGATACAAAGGCTTCAGCGGCGCCGGAGACGACCGGGGACGGCGAGGAGGCGCCCCTTGCCGCGAGCCTCGCCACCGGCCGCGACGCCATCGTCAAGGCCGCGAAGACCGCCCCCGCGGGCCCCGGCGTCTACCGCATGATCGCCGCCGACGGCAGCGTGCTCTATGTGGGCAAGGCCAAGAGCATCCGGAAGCGCATCGCCAGCTACACCCGCCCGGTGGGCCACACCAACCGCATCGCCCGGATGATCGCGGCCACCGTCAGCATGGAGTTCGTCTCCACCCGCACCGAGCCGGAAGCTTTGCTTCTTGAGGCCAACCTCATCAAGCAGTTGAAGCCGCGCTTCAACGTGCTGCTGCGGGACGACAAGTCTTTCCCCTACATCCTGATTACCGCCGACCATGCCTCGCCGCAGATCCTGAAGCATCGCGGCGCCCGCGCACGCCCCGGCGACTATTACGGCCCGTTCGCCAGCGTCTGGGCGGTGGACCGCACCATCGCCGCGCTGGAGCGCGCCTTCCTGCTGCGCTCCTGCTCCGACAGCTATTTCGAGAACCGCACCCGGCCGTGCCTGCTCTACCAGATCAAGCGCTGCGCCGGCCCCTGCACCGGCGAGGTGAGCCCCGAGGACTACCGCGAGCTGGTGCGCGAGGCCCGCGCCTTCCTCTCCGGCCGCTCGCGCGCCATCAAGGACGAGCTGGCGCAGGAGATGGAGGCGGCGTCGCAGGCGCTGGAGTTCGAGCGCGCGGCCAAGCTGCGCGACCGCCTCGCCGCGCTCTCCGCCGTGCAGGGCACCCAGGGCATCAATCCGCGCGGGGTGGAGGAGGCGGACGTGTTCGCCTGCGCCCAGGAGGGCGGCGTCACCTGCATCGAGGTGTTCTTCTTCCGCACCGGGCAGAACTGGGGCAACCGCGCCTATTATCCGCGCGCCGACCGCTCGCTCGCCGAGGCCGAGGTGCTGGGCGCCTTCCTCGCCCAGTTCTACGAGGACAAGCCGAGCCCGCGCCTCATCCTGCTGAGCCACAAGGTGGAGGACCAGGCGCTGCTGTCCGAGGCGCTTTCGGAAAAGACCGGCCACAAGGTGGAGGTCTTGACCCCCCAGCGCGGCGAGAAGCACGATCTGGTCGCCCACGCGCTGCAGAATGCCCGCGAGGCGCTGGGCCGCACCCTGGCGGAAAGCGCCACCCAGGCGAAGCTGCTGAAAGGCGTCGCCGAAGCCTTCGGCCTGCCCCAGCCGCCGCGCCGCATCGAGGTCTATGACAATTCCCACATCATGGGCACCAATGCGGTGGGCGGCATGATCGTCGCGGGGCCGGAGGGCTTGCGCAAATCGCAGTACCGCAAGTTCAACATCAAGTCGGCCGACCTCGTGCCGGGCGATGATTTCGGCATGATGCGCGAGGTGCTGACGCGCCGCTTCGCCCGCCTCCTGAAGGAGGCCCCGCGCGGGCCGAAGGGGGACGAGACGGAGCGCGACGCGGCATTGCCCGAGCCCGCGCGGCCGGACGTTGCCGAGGGCGATGACGGCATCACCCCCGCTTTCTCCGAACAGGCGGCGGAGCGGAGCGGCGGCAAGGCCCGGCGCGCCCGTTCCACAAGCGCCGATCTTCCCCCCTCCGCCCTGGAGCAGGACGAGGACGAGAGCCTCGACGAGGCGCCCGAAATCATCGCGGAGGCCGCCGAAGACGCCTCCCCCTGGCCCGATCTGGTGCTGATCGACGGCGGCCTCGGCCAGCTCAATGCGGCGCGCGCGGTGCTGGAGGAACTGGGCATCACCGACGTGCCGCTGGTGGGCATCGCCAAGGGGCTGGACCGCGAGGCCGGGCGCGAGCAGTTCTTCCTGCCCGGCCGCACGGCGTTCCGCATGGAGCCCCGCGACCCGGTGCTCTATTACATCCAGCGGCTGCGCGACGAGGCCCACCGCTTCGCCATCGGCTCCCACCGGGCGCGGCGGAAAAAGGACATCACCGAGGCGGGGCTGCAGGCCATTCCCGGCGTCGGCCCCACCCGCAAGCGCGCGCTGCTGCGCCATTTCGGCACGCTGAAGGCGATCGAGCGCGCCTCGCTGGCGGACCTCGAGACGGTCAGCGGTATCAATGCCGCCACAGCAAAGGCGATCTACGATTATTTCCACGAGCGCCCGCCCGGATGAGCGGCTGGCGCTCATCCGGCGAGGCATACCTCGACCGCGGCGCCTTTCGGAGGCATTGTGCCGAGCCGAAACGATCCGCCCCCTCGCCCGTCCCGCGGGCCGCCAGTTGAAATGTAAGGCGCATGGCCGACTCCGCGACCAGATCCCCGACCACGCCCGCCGCCGGCCGGCGCGGCAATGCCCTGTCGCTGCCGAACCTGCTCACCTATGCGCGCTGCCTCGCGGTGCCGCTGGTGGCGGCCTGCCTGTTCTGGTCCGACATCCTGAACGGCGGGCTGTGGCTGCGCTGGGTGGCGCTCGCCATCTACATCGCCGCCGCGGTCACCGACTTTTTCGACGGCTACCTCGCCCGCGCCTGGTCGCAGCAATCGGCCATCGGGCGCATGCTGGACCCCATCGCCGACAAGCTGCTGGTCTCCACCTGCCTGCTGATGCTGGCCTCCGACGGCACCATCCGCGGCTGGTCGCTATGGGCCGCCATCGTCATCCTGTGCCGCGAGATCCTGGTGTCGGGACTGCGCGAATTCCTCGCCGAGCTGCGCGTATCGGTGCCCGTCTCGCGCCTCGCCAAGTGGAAGACCACTATGCAGCTCATCGCCGTCGGCGTGCTCATCACCGGCCGGGCCGGCGAGCAGGTGCTGCCGGGGGTAATGTTCGTGGGCCTCACCCTGTTGTGGATCTCGGCGGTGCTGACCCTCTACACCGGCTACGACTATTTCCGCGCCGGGGCGCGCCATCTGGTGGAGGACCCATCGTGAAGGTGCTCTATTTCGCCTGGCTGCGCGAGCGGGTGGGCCTCGCCGAGGAGGAGGTCGCCCCGCCCGCCGAGGTGGTCACGGTGGCCGACCTTGCCCGCTGGCTCGCCGCGCGGGACGAGGCCCACGCCCACGCCTTCGAGAAGCCGGACGTGGTGCGCGCCGCCCTCGACCGGCGCCACGTGAAGCCCGACGCCGCCCTCGGCGCGGCGCGCGAGGTCGCCTTCTTCCCGCCCATGACGGGAGGCTGAGCGCCATGTTCACGGTCCGCGTGCAGGCCGAGCCGTTCGACGTGGCGACCGAGATCGCCGCCCTCTCGGACGGGCGCACGGATCTCGGCGCGGTGGTGACCTTCACCGGCCTGTGCCGCGCCGATCCGGACCAACGGGGCGCGCCGCTCTCAGCTTTGGTGCTGGAGCATTATCCCGGCATGGCGGAAGAGGAGATGATGCGCCATCTGGACGAGGCGCGCGCGCGCTGGCCGCTGTTCGGCGCAAGTATCGTCCACCGCTTCGGGCGCATCGTGCCGGGCGAGCCCATCGTGCTGGTCGTGACGAGCTCCGCCCATCGCGCGGCTGCGTTCGCGGCCGCCGAATTCCTGATGGACTACCTGAAGACGGGCGCCCCCTTCTGGAAGAAGGAGGAGCGCGAGGGCGACGATGCCAGCGACTGGGTCGCCGCCAAGGCCAGCGACGATGCCGCCGCCGAACGCTGGGAGAAGGACTGAAGGCCCGGCCCCAGGGTGCAACGCAGCCCGCACCTCCGATTCGACCGCCAGCCCAGGGGGACCTCCGGCACCAGCGGAACACCTGCGGCGAGGAGCTCCATGGGCACGGGCGCATCAAGGTTGGGAGCGCATCGCGATCCGCCGCAGCGCCAGAGCCTGGCCCACGGCAGCCCACGGCCCCTTAAGTTCCGCTCCCGGAACCCCGGCCGAGCCCGTCGAGCCGCGGCATGTTCCCGGCAGAGGTCTCCACGCGCGCATCCCACGGGCGCCGCGACACCCGGAGCCGGACGCAACGGTCGCGCGCATCCGCACCACGCCGGACGCAAAACGGCCCCGTCCGGGACGGGGCCGTTCTTCATGGGATCGCCTGTCAGCCGCCGATACCCGGCCTCAGGCCGCCTGGGCCTTGGGCTGCACCTCGGCGGTGTAGGCGTCCATCAGCTGATGGGTGATGCCCGACGGGGTGAAGCGCCAGTCGGCGATGGAGCCCACCGGGGTCACCTCGGCCGCCGTGCCGGTGACGAAGCATTCGGTGAAGTCCGACAGCTCCTCGGGCTTGATGTGCCGCTCGATCACCTCGAGGCCGTGGCGGCGGGCGAGGTCGATCACGGTGCGGCGGGTGATGCCGTTCAGGAAGCAGTCCGGGGTCGGGGTGTGGATCACCCCATCCTTGATGAAGAAGATGTTGGCGCCGGTGCACTCGGCCACATAGCCGCGATAGTCGAGCATCATGGCGTCGGCGAAGCCGAGCCGCTCGGCGCGGTGCTTGGAGATGGTGCAGATCATGTAGAGGCCGGCGGCCTTGGCGGTGCACGGGATGGTGGCGGGATCCGGCCGGCGATAGTGGGCGAGATCCAGCCGGATGCCCTTCATGCGCTGCTCGGGATCGAAATAGCTCGGCCATTCCCACACCGCGATGGCGAGGTGGATGGTGTTGTTCTGCGCCGAGACGCCCATCATCTCGCTACCGCGCCAGGCCACGGGGCGCACGTAGGCATCGACGAGATTGTTCTTCTCCAGCGTCGCCTTCTTGGCGGCGTCGATGTCGCCGATGGAATAGGGGATGGTGAAGTCCAGCATCTCCGCCGACAGGCGAAGCCGCTCGGAATGCTCCGACGATTTGAAGATCGTGCCGCCATAGGCACGCTCGCCCTCGAACACCGTGCTCGCATAATGCAGGCCGTGGGAGAGCACGTGCAGCTTGGCGTCGGCCCACGGCACGAAGTCGCCGTCATACCAGATGAAGCCGTCGCGTTGATCGAAGGGCAAGCCGGGTGCACCCATTTCAGAAGACTCCTTGTCGGGCCGCGTCTTGTCGGCGGCCTCCTCCCCGGCGACCGAAGGCTTTCCAGCTCAGTCGCGAGGGGATATCTTTACGCCCGCACCACTTGCAGGCAACACCGCGAAACGATCGAACACTCTCAGGATCGACGGCGACCGATCATTTCGTAGAACCGGCCCTTTAAGTAACGATCGCATCGAAAAAGTCAACATGGCTGACATAAATTCCCTTCTCGTCGCCTCACCGGACGGCGCTACGGCCGTGCCGGCCGAGACCGCCGAGGACACCGCCCTGGTGGATCTCATCGAGCTGTTCTTCTTCGCCTATCGCGACTTCGTGGCCGATCCCGACCAGATCCTCGCGCCCATCGGCTTCGGCCGGGCGCACCACCGGGTGGTCCACTTCGTCAACCGCCATCCCGGCATGCGGGTGACCGACCTGCTCGACATCCTGCGCATCACCAAGCAGAGCCTCGGCCGTGTGCTGCGCGAGCTGGTGGACGAGGGCTTCGTGGAAAGCCGCGCGGGGGCCTCCGACCGGCGCCAGCGCCTGCTCTACCCCACCCCCAAGGGCGAGGCGCTGGCCCGCGAGTTCGTCGCCATCCAGAGCCGGCGCATCGCCCGGGCGCTGGCGGCCTCGGGCAGCGAGAGCGGCACCAACGCGCGCCGCTTTCTTCTCGCCATGATCAATCCGGAGAATCGCGCCAATGTGGAGCGCCTCATCGCCCGCGCGGACGAGATCCAGCGCACCGGCCGCCGCTGACGGCGCGCTCCGGCGCCCTGCGGCCCGACATCGGGAGCGCCGGTGAGCACGCCGCCGGCCCGATGCACCACGCGCCCCTGCGGCCGTCCGGCCCGCAGCTCGAATGCCCGCCGCGCCGCCCGAGGGTGTCCCGCCCGACGGTGCCCGCGGCTCCCCCACCGCGGAGAATGCCATGTCTGATACGGCAGAGGCCGGCGCTGCCGCGGTCTCCCTTCCCGACGATGCCCCCCACCTCCTGGTGGTGGACGACGACAGCCGCATCCGCACCCTCCTGTCGCGCTTCCTCAGCGGGCACGGCTACCGGGTGACCACGGCCGCCTCCGCCGCCGAGGCACGGGCGCGCCTGGAGGGCCTCACCTTCGACCTCCTGGTGCTCGACGTGATGATGCCCGGCGAGAGCGGCCTCGACCTCGCCCGCTCCCTGCGCACCACGTCGAGCGTGCCCATCCTCATGCTGACCGCCCGCTCGGAGATCTCCGACCGCATCGCCGGCCTGGAGGTGGGCGCCGACGATTATCTCGGCAAGCCGTTCGAGCCGCGCGAGCTGCTGCTGCGCATCAACTCCATCCTGAAGCGCGCCCTGCCGCCGCCGCAGAAGGCCATCGAGAGCGTGCGCTTCGGCGACTTCTCCTTCCATCTGGAGCGCGGCGAGCTGACCCGGAACGGCGAGGTGGTGCGCATCACCGAGCGCGAGCGCGACATGCTGCGCACGCTGGCTGCCGAGCCCGGCGAGACGGTGCCGCGCCTCGCCTTGGCCGGCGGCGGCGCCACCAGCGAGCGCGCGGTGGACGTGCAGGTGAACCGGCTGCGCCGCAAGCTGGAGCGCGACCCCGCCAACCCGATCCACCTGCAGACCGTGCGCGGCATCGGCTATCGCCTGGTGGTGACCCCGTGACCATGATGGAGGCGAGCCTCTCGGGCCTGCGAAGCGTCGGCGCCTTCCTGCGGGAAGCCAACGACCGCTTCGCCGCCTGGTTCAACCGGGTGACGCCCAAGGGGCTTTATCCGCGCTCGCTGCTCATCATCATCACCCCCATGGTGCTGCTGCAGTCGGTGGTGGCCTTCGTCTTCATGGAGCGCCACTACAACACCGTCACGCGGCGCCTCTCGGCGGCGGTGAGCCAGGACATCTCGGCGGTGGTCTCCATGTACGAGGCGCTGCCGCGTGACAAGGATTTCGCCACCCTGCGCCGCATCGCCTGGCGCAACCTGCGCCTCAACGTGGACGTGCTGCCGCCGCAGCCCCTGCCGCCGCCGGGGCCGAAGCCGTTCTTCTCCATCCTCGACAGCGCCCTGTCGCGGGAGATCGGCCGGCGGGTGACGCAGCCGGTATGGATCGACACGGTGGGCCGCTCCAACCTCATCGAGGTGCGCATCAAGATGCCGGACGCGGTGCTGCGCATCTTCGCCCAGCGCAACGCGGCCTATGCCTCCAACTCCCACATCTTCCTCTTGTGGATGGTGGGCACCTCTTTGGTGCTGCTGACGGTGGCCATCCTGTTCCTGCGCAACCAGATCCGCCCCATCGAGAATCTGGCCGACGCGGCGGAGGCGTTCGGCAAGGGCCGCGACGTGGAGAATTTCCGCCCCCGTGGTGCCCGCGAGGTGCGGCGCGCGGCGGTGGCGTTCCTGGAGATGAAGCGGCGCATCGAGCGCCAGATCGAGCAGCGCACCGCCATGCTCGCCGGCGTCTCCCACGACATGCGCACCATCCTCACCCGCTTCAAGCTGGAGCTCGCCTTCCTCGGCGACGGACCGGAAACCGAAGCGCTGAAGAAGGACGTGGACGAGCTGCAGGGCATGCTGGAGGCCTATCTCGCCTTCGCCCGCGGCGATCCGGGCGAGCAGGCCTCCCTCACCGACATGGCGCAGGTGATCGAGGACCTGCGCGCCAATGCCGAGCGCGACGGCGCCCGCGCCATGGCGAGCTTCATGGGTCCGCCGCTGGTTCAGGTGAAGGCCGAGCAGCTGAAGCGCTGCATCGGCAATCTGGTGTCCAATGCGGTGCGCTATGCCAAGGGCGTGGAGATCACCGGCACGCGCGATGCCCGCTGGCTGATCGTGACCGTGGACGACGACGGCCCCGGCATTCCCGAGGAGATGCGCGACGAGGTGTTCCGTCCCTTCCTGCGGCTCGACGACGCGCGCAACCAGGATGCCGGCGGATCCGGTCTCGGGCTGTCCATCGCCCGCGACATCGCCCGCGCCCATGGCGGCGACGTGATCCTCGCCGACAGCCCCCTCGGCGGGCTGCGCGCCACCGTCCGCCTGCCGGTGTAAGGGCTGCGCCGCGACAGGTGCGGCCCGTTCGCGGAGGCAGAGGCAGCCGGAAAGCGCCGGCGGTCGCGCCGCCGCCGCGCATGAGGGTGAGGCGCCGGGCGATCCCTGCTAAGCTTGCCCGCTCGGCGGCGTTGGGCGGGAGGCTGCGGTGGCATCCAGCTTGAAGATCGACATCGATGCGGATCTCTACCGCAGGCTCGCCGACCTTGCGGCCGCCCGCGGCGAAGCCCCGGACGCCTTCATCGCCCGCGCCCTGGCCGGTGCCGTCGCGAATCCGCCGCAGGCCGAAAGCCCGCTCGACGATGGCTCCCCGTCGCATGGCGCGCGCGACGCCCCGTTCGCGGCCCTCGCCCGCGACACCCTCATCCAGAGCCCGCTCAGGGCCCGCATCACTGCCGCCTGCCGCACGCCCGAGACGGCCTGCGTGCCGCCCCTGATGGCCGAGGCGCGCCTGCCGGCGAAGCTCGCCCCGCGCGTGGCCGGGCGGGCGAAGGCCCTCGTGCTCGCCCTGCGCGCCAAGGCCGACCGCGACGGCATGGAGGCGCTGATCCATGAATACGACCTCTCCAGCGCCGAGGGTGTCGCCCTCATGTGCCTCGCCGAGGCGCTGCTGCGCATCCCCGATGCCGCCACCCGCGACGCCCTGATCCGCGACAAGATCGGCCATGGCGACTGGACGGCCCATCTCGGCCACAGCCGCTCGCTGTTCGTGAATGCCGCCACATGGGGCCTGGTGGTCACCGGCCGGCTCGCCGCGCCGGGGCAGGAAGCGGGCCTCGGCGCGGCGCTGACGCGGCTCGTGGCGCGGGGCGGCGAGCCGCTGATCCGCCGCAGCGTCGATCTCGCCATGCGCCTCATGGGCGAGAAGTTCGTGGCGGGAGAGACCATCCGCGCGGCGCTCGATCGCGCGCGTCCCATGGAGGCGAAGGGCTTCCGCCATTCCTACGACATGCTGGGCGAGGCCGCGCTCACCGCCGCCGATGCCGCGCGCTATCTGAAATCCTATGAAAACGCCGCGCACGCCATCGGCACCGCCTCGGCCGGGCGCGGCCTCATCGACGGGCCGGGCCTGTCCATCAAGCTCTCGGCGCTGCATCCACGCTATTGCCGCGCCCAGCGCGGGCGGGTGATGGCCGAGCTGCTGCCGCGCCTCGTCCATCTCGTCACCACCGCGCGCGATTACGACATGGGCATCAATATCGATGCCGAGGAGGCGGACCGGCTCGACCTCTCCCTCGACCTGCTGGAAGCCCTGTGCTTCACCCCGGCGCTTGCCGGCTGGGACGGCATCGGCTTCGTGGTGCAGGCCTATCAGAAGCGCGCGCCGTTCGTGATCGACTTCCTCGTCGATCTCGCCCGGCGCAGCGGCCGGCGGCTCATGGTGCGCCTCGTGAAGGGCGCCTATTGGGACAGCGAGATCAAGCGCGCCCAGGTGGACGGGCTCGAAGGCTTCCCGGTCTTCACCCGCAAGGTGTACACGGACGTGTCCTACCTCGCCTGCGCGCGGCGGCTGCTGGCGGCGCCCGATGCCGTCTTCCCCCAGTTCGCCACCCACAATGCGCAGACCCTTTCCGCCATCATGGCCCTGGCGGGGGAGGACTTCCGGCCCGAGCAATATGAGTTCCAGTGCCTCCACGGCATGGGCGAGCCGCTCTATGAGGAGGTGGTGGGGCCGGAGAAGCTCGGCCGCCCGTGCCGCATCTATGCCCCCGTGGGCACCCACGAGACGCTGCTCGCCTATCTGGTGCGGCGGCTTCTGGAGAACGGGGCCAACTCCTCCTTCGTCAACCGCATCGCCGATCCCGCCGTGCCGGTGGAGGCGCTGATCGCCGACCCGGTGGAGGAGGCCGCGGCCATCGCCCCGCCCGGCGCGCCGCACCCGCGCATCGCCGCGCCACGCGCGCTCTTTCCCGACGGGCGGGTGAATGCGCGCGGCCTCGACCTCTGCGACGAGAGCCGCCTGCGCATCCTTTCCGCGACCCTTCTGGCCGAGGCCGGACGCGCGCCGTGTGCCGCGCCGCTGCTGGCCGATGGCGGGGGCGCGGTCGGGGGCGCCGCGCGGCCGGTGGCCAATCCCGCCAACCCCGAGGATATCGTCGGCCATGTGATCGAGGCCGACGCCGGCCTGTGCGCCCGCGCGGTGGCCGCGGCAGCGCAGGCCGGCCGCGCCTGGAGCGCTACGCCCGCGCCGGCCCGCGCCGCTTTGCTGGAGAAGGCGGCCGATCTGCTCGAAGCGCGCATGGAGGCGTTCCTCGGCCTGATGGTGCGCGAGGCGGGAAAATCCCTGCCCAACGCCATCGGCGAGGTGCGCGAGGCGGTGGACTTCCTGCGCTATTCCGCCCGCGCCGCCGCGACCTTCACCCCCGCGAGCCATCCGCCGCTCGGCCCCGTGGTCGCGATCAGCCCGTGGAACTTCCCTTTATCCATCTTCACCGGCCAGATCGCGGCGGCGCTGGCGGCGGGCAATCCGGTCATCGCCAAGCCGGCGGAAGAGACCCCGCTCACCGGCGCGGCGCTGGCGGCGCTGCTGCACGAAGCGGGGGTGCCGCGCGCGGCGCTGCAGTTCCTGCCCGGCGACGGGCGCATCGGCGCGGCGCTGGTGGCGGCGAAGGAGGTGGCGGGCGTCCTCTTCACCGGCTCCACCGAGGTGGCCTGCGCCATCCGCAGCTCCCTCGCCGGCCGGACCGGGCCGAACGGCCAGCCGGTCGCCCTCATCGCCGAGACCGGCGGGCTCAATGCCATGGTGGTGGATTCCTCGGCCCTCCCCGAGCAGGTGGTGGCCGACACCCTGCTCTCCGCCTTCGATTCCGCCGGCCAGCGCTGCTCGGCCCTGCGCCTGCTGTGCCTGCAGGAGGAGATCGCCGAGCGCACCCTCGCCATGCTGCGCGGCGCCATGGCCGAGCTGCGCGTGGGCGATCCGGCGCGGCTCGACACCGACATCGGGCCGGTGATCTCCGAGGCGGCGCGCGCCGCCGTCCTCGCCCACATCGGCGCCCTGCGCGGCGGCTGGCGGCGCATCACCGAGGCGCCGCTCGGCGCGGACGCGCAGGCCGGCATCTTCGTCGCCCCCACGCTGATCGAGATCGAGACCGTCGGCGAGCTGACCCGCGAGGTGTTCGGCCCCGTGCTGCACGTGGTGCGCTACCGGCGCGAGCGGCTGCCGCAGCTCCTCGCGGCGCTCGCCGGCTCGGGCTACGCGCTCACATTCGGGTTGCATACCCGCATCGCCGAGACGGTGGACGGGGTGGTGCCCGAGGCGCCGGCGGGAAACATCTATGTGAACCGCTCCATGATCGGCGCCGTGGTGGGCGTGCAGCCGTTCGGCGGGCATGGGCTGTCCGGCACCGGGCCGAAGGCGGGCGGGCCGCTCTATCTGCGCCGGCTGGCGGGCGCCGCGCCTCCGCTCGAGGAGGCGCTGCCGGAGCTGTTCCCCGGCACGGGCGAAGCGGATGCCGCCCTTGCGGCGCTGGCCGGCCTTCTCGCGGCGCGGGGCGAAGCGGCGCTGGCGGCGCGTGCCTCCGCGGCCAAGGTGCTCGACCCGAGCGCGGCGGTGGAGCTTCCCGGCCCGGTCGGCGAGACCAACCGCTACGGCCTTCGGCCGCGCGGGCGCGTGCTGTGCCTCGCCGAGACGCTGCCCGGTCTCGGCGGCCAGCTCATCGCCGCCCTTCGGACCGGCAATTCGGTGCTGCTGACCGACGCCGGCGCGGCGCTGCTCGGCCTGCGGGACAGCCTGCCGCCGCCCCTGCGCGCACGGATCGAGGTGGCGGAGGACGAGGGTGCGGCCCTCGCCCGCACGGGCGCCATCGACGCCATCCTGCTGCAAGGCGACGCAGCGCGCCTGCGCGCGCTCGATGCGGCGGCCGCGGAGCGTGCGGGCCCGCTCGTTGCCGTCCAGGCACGGTCGGGCGCGGCGCTGGCAGCGGGCGGCGCCTACCTGCTGGACGGCCTCGTCCAGGAGCGGACGGTGACCGTGAACACCGCTGCGGCGGGGGGCAACGCCAGCCTGATGACCCTCGATTGAGCGGCGGTTTCGCGCGTCCGGCGCGGCGCGCGATGCATGGCCCCCGACGCGCCCATGCCGCGCCCGATCGGCGCACCCTGCTGCGGCGCCGGTGCGGGCGTGCTTTAACCGCTCCACATACCTCAACCCCGGATCGAACGGACGCGGAGCCATGGCCGAATTCAGCAGCTGGGACGAGCGCTATGCCGCCACCCCCGAATACATCTTCGGAACCACGCCCAACGCCTTCCTCGCCCGCCAGAAGGAGCGGCTGACGCCGGGCGCGAGCGTGCTCTCGGTGGCCGACGGCGAGGGGCGTAACGGCGTCTGGCTCGCCGAGCAGGGCCTCAGGGTGACCACCATCGAATATGCCCCGACCGCGATCGCCAAGGCGCAGCGGCTCGCCCAGGCGCGGGGCGTCTCGCCCACCTTCCTCGAAGGCGACATCCTCGCCTGGGACTGGCCCAAGGACGCCTTCGACGTGGTGGTCGCCATCTTCATCCAGTTCACCCCGCCGCGGGAGCGCGAGATCGTGTTCGCCGGTATGCGCCGTGCGCTGAAGCCCGGCGGCCTGCTCCTGATGGAGGGTTACCGGCCGGAGCAGCTCGCCTACGGCACCGGCGGACCGCGGGCGGTGGAGAACCTCTACACCCGCGCGCTGCTGGAAGGAGCCTTCGGCGACTACGAGATCCTCAAGCTCGACGCATACGACGCCGTGGTCGACGAAGGCCCGGCCCATTCGGGCATGTCCGCCCTCATCGACCTCGTGGCCCGGAAGCCGGCCTGAGACCTGCCGCGGACCCGCCTCAGTCGAACAGGGACAATTGCTCGCCGAAGCCCGCCGGGCGGCGGAAATGGGCGGTGGTGAGCTTCAGCCCCCGTCCCTCCAGCCCCAGGCGCCGGGCGGCGACCTCGAACCGCCGGCCGATGGTCCAGGCATAGGGCCCCTCGCCCCGCTGCCGCTTGCCGAAGGTGGAATCATAATCCTTGCCGCCGTGGAGCTGGCGCACCAGCGCCAGCACGTGGCGCGCCTTGTCGGGGAAATGGGCCACCAGCCATTCGCGGAAGAGGTCCGCCAGCTCGAGCGGCAGGCGCAGCGTCACATAGCCCGCCTCGCACGCGCCGGCCGCCTTGGCGGCATCGAGGATGCGCTCGATCTCGGCGTCGTTCAGCGCCGGGATCAGCGGCGCCGCCAGCACCGCCGTGGGGATGCCGGCGTCGGCAAGGCGGCGGATGGTGGCGAGGCGCAGCTGCGGGCTCGCCGCGCGCGGCTCCATCAGCCGGGCGAGCCGCGCATCGAGGGTGGTGACCGAGATCGCCACCTTCACCAGCCCCCTGGCGGCGAGGCCCTGCAGCACGTCGAGGTCGCGCGCGATCAGCCCGGACTTGGTGACGATGCCCACCGGGTGGCCAAAATCCGCCAGCACCTCAAGGATCCGCCGGGTGATCTGGTAGCGCCGCTCGATTGGCTGGTAGGGGTCCGTGTTGGTGCCCATGGCGATGATGCGCGGCTGGTAGCTCGGGTGGGACAATTCCCGCACCAGGAGCTCCGGCGCATCGGGCTTGGCGAACAGCTTGGTCTCGAAATCGAGCCCCGCCGAAAGGCCATGATAGGCATGGGTTGGCCGGGCGAAGCAGTAGATGCAGCCATGCTCGCAGCCGCGATAGGGGTTGATGGAGCGGTCGAAGGCGATATCGGGGGAGCTGTTGCGGGTGATGACCGTGCGGGCGCGCTCCTCGGTCACCTCGGTGCGGAACGGCGGCAGGTCCTCCAGGCTTTGCCAGCCGTCGTCGAACAGCACCCGCGCGCCCGGCTCGAACCGGCCCGCGGCGTTGGACGTGGCGCCCCGCCCGCGCCGCCGCTCGGCCTCGACGCCGGTGCCGGCCTCGCCATGGAGCGCCTCCGGCACGGTTGGCGCCGGCGCCTCGCGCTCCGCCTTCAGCCGGCCGAGCAGGCGTGCCCCGCGCCCGGCTTTGGCGGCGGTCCCGGCCGGCGCGCCACCGCTGGCGGGCAATTTGCCGCGCCGCCGGCCATGCGCCGGCAAACCGCCGGAAGACCGCACCTCCGCCTCGGGCGGCAGCACGGAATCAGCGTGGGATTCGGTCGGCATATCCATGTCCGCTGAATAGCCGATTGATGAGAACAAATCAAGAACACATCACTTGGGACGGCGCCCGCCGGAAGGTCCTACGTATTTTCCCGGAGTGGGCGCCGACCGCCCTGTTGCCAGACCATCCCATCTCCGGTAAACGCCGATAGAACGGATAAGCTAGGGGGAAACGATGGCGGACCATGCCACCGTCGAATACGCCACCGCCGAAGGCAACGACTACGGCGAGCACGAGCGCACCTATGCCCTGTTCACGGGCCTCGCCAAGTGGGGCGCCATTACAGCGGCTATCGTCCTCGCCCTCATGTGGATCTTCCTCCTCTGAGCCCTGAGGCTCGGAGCACCGGAGACGTATTCAAATGAAAATCGCTGTCCCCGCCGAGATCGATCTCGGCGAGCCGCGGGTCGCTGCGACCCCGGATACGGTGAAGCGTCTTTTGGCGCTGGGCGCCCCTGGCGCGTTCCAGGTAGCCGTCGAAACCGGCGCGGGCGTCAATTCCGGCATCCTCGATGCGGACTATGCGGCGGCAGGCGCCACCATCGCCCCGAGCGCGTTCGACGCGCTTTCCGGTGCCGATGTCGTACTCAAAGTGCGCCGGCCAACGGAAGCCGAACTTTCGTCCTATAAGCCGGGCGCCCTGGTGCTCGCCATCATGGACCCCTACGGCCATGACGCGGCCCTCGCCGCCATGGCGCAGGCCGGCATCGCCAGCTTCGCCATGGAGCTGATGCCGCGCATCACCCGCGCCCAGGTGATGGACGTGCTGTCCTCCCAGGCGAACCTTGCCGGCTACCGCGCGGTGATCGACGCCTCGGCCGAGTTCAACCGCGCCTTCCCGCAGATGATGACCGCCGCCGGCACCGTGCCCGCCGCGCGCGTCTTCATCATGGGCGCGGGCGTGGCGGGCCTCCAGGCCATCGCCACCGCCCGCCGCCTCGGCGCCATCGTCACCGCCACCGACGTGCGCCCCGCCGCCAAGGAGCAGGTGGCCTCGCTCGGCGCCAAGTTCATCGCGGTGGAGGACGAGGAGTTCAAGCAGGCCGAGACCGCCACGGGCTATGCCAAGCCCATGTCGGCGGAATACCAGGCCAAGCAGGCGGCCCTCGTCGCCGACCACATCAAGAAGCAGGACATCGTCATCACCACCGCGCTCATCCCCGGCCGGCCGGCGCCCAAGCTGGTGAGCGCGGAGATGGTGGCCTCCATGAAGCCGGGCTCGGTGCTGGTGGACCTCGCGGTGGAGCGCGGCGGCAACGTGGAAGGCGCGGTGCCGGCCCAGGTCACCTTCGTCAACGGCGTGAAGATCATCGGCTTCGTCAACATGCCGGGGCGGCTCGCCGCCTCCGCCTCCCCGCTCTATGCGAAGAACCTGTTCAACTTCTTCGAGACCATGGTGAGCAAGGAGACCAAGACCCTCGCCGTGAAGTGGGACGACGAGCTGGTCAAGGCGACCCTGCTCACCCGCGACGGCGCCGTCGTCCATCCCAATTTCGCCCCGAAGAGTGAGGGAGCGGCCCAATGAATCCGTTGACTGCCCAGAGCGCGGCGGACGCCGCCGAACAGGCGCGCATCGCCGCCCAGGTGGCGAGGCAGGCGGCCGAGGCCGCCCAGATCTATGCCGATCAGGCCGCCTCCGCCCTCGGCGCCGCCGCCCACGCGGCCACCGGCGGCGCCATCGACCCCTTCGTCTTCCGCCTGTCCATCTTCCTGCTGGCGGTGTTCGTCGGCTATTACGTGGTGTGGTCGGTGACCCCGGCGCTGCACACCCCGCTCATGAGCGTGACCAACGCCATCTCCTCGGTGATCGTGGTGGGCGCGCTGCTCGCGGTGGGGGTCTCCACGGTGGGCGATCCGGGACATGCCTGGTGGGCGCGCATCTTCGGCTTCATCGCCCTCATCTTCGCCTCGGTGAACATCTTCGGCGGGTTTCTGGTGACCAGCCGGATGCTCGCCATGTACTCGAAGAAGAAGTGAGGCCCGCGCCATGAACGCCAATATCGCGGCCCTGCTCTACCTCGTCGCCGGCGTGCTGTTCATCCTGGCGCTGCGCGGCCTCTCCCATCCCACCACCTCGCGGCAGGGCAACCTGTTCGGCATGGTGGGCATGACCCTCGCCGTGCTCACCACCCTCGCCTTGCAGCCGCCCGCGGATGTCATGGGCTGGGTGCTGGTGATCGCCGGCATCGCCATCGGCGGCGGCATCGGCGCGGTGGTGGCGAAGCGCATCGCCATGACCGCCATGCCGCAGCTGGTGGCCGCCTTCCACTCGCTGGTGGGCCTTGCCGCCGTGCTGGTGGCCGCCGCCGCGCTCTATGCCCCGGCCGCCTTCGGCATCGGCACGCCGGGCCACCTGCACGGGGCGAGCCTGATCGAGATGTCGCTGGGCGTCGCCATCGGCGCCATCACCTTCACCGGCTCGATCATCGCCTTCGCCAAGCTCAACGGCAACATGAGCGGCAAGCCGATCATGCTGCCGGCGCGGCACTTCATCAACGCCGGCCTCGCCATCCTGCTGGTGATCCTGGTCATCGCCTTCGTGGTGACCGGCTCGGTGGCGCTGTTCTGGATCATCACTTTGCTGGCGCTGGTGCTGGGCGGGCTGCTGATCATCCCCATCGGCGGCGCCGACATGCCGGTGGTGGTGTCGATGCTGAACTCCTACTCGGGCTGGGCGGCGGCCGGCATCGGCTTCACGTTGGGCAACACCGCGCTGATCATCACCGGCGCTCTGGTGGGCTCCTCGGGCGCGATCCTGTCCTACATCATGTGCAAGGGCATGAACCGCTCCTTCATCTCGGTGATCCTCGGCGGCTTCGGCGGCGAGTCCTCCACGGCCGCGGCCGGCGGCGGCGAGGCGCGCCCGGTGAAGCAGGGCTCGGCGGAGGATGCCGCCTACATCATGCAGAATGCGGAGAAGGTCATCATCGTGCCGGGCTACGGCATGGCGGTCGCCCAGGCCCAGCACGCGCTGCGCGAGATGGCGGAGTTCCTGAAGGAGGACGGCGTCGAGGTGAAGTACGCCATCCATCCGGTGGCGGGCCGCATGCCGGGCCACATGAACGTGCTGCTCGCCGAGGCGCAGGTGCCCTATGACGAGGTGTTCGAGCTTGAGGACATCAACTCCGAGTTCGGCCAGGCGGACGTCGCCTTCGTCATCGGTGCCAACGACGTGACCAATCCGGCCGCCAAGACCGACCCCGCCTCGCCCATCTTCGGCATGCCGATCCTGGACGTGGAGAAGGCCAAGACCGTGCTGTTCATCAAGCGCGGCATGGGCTCGGGCTATGCCGGCGTGGAGAACGAGCTGTTCTTCAAGGACAATACCATGATGCTCTTCGGCGACGCCAAGAAGGTCACCGAGGACATCGTCAAGGCCATCGACGACTGAGTTCCCCTCCGCCCAGCCCGCCCCCGGCGGGCGCGGCGCCGGGCGCTTCGGCGAAGCGAGGAGCTTGATCGGACAGGCAAAAGGGCGCGGCTTCCGGAAGGATGCCGCGCCCTTCGCTTTTTGGCCCGCGGTCCCTTAACCCGGCCGGCCGCGGCCCCGGCCGGCCGGTGTCTTTCCCCCACGATCCCCGCGCGGCGCATCTCCGGCGGCGGCGTGCGGCCCCCGAACGGAACCTGCTGCCCCGGCAGGCGTTTTTCCTCAAAGGGCTTCGCGCAGCGAGGCATCCCTGCCCGCCGCGGCGCCCGCGAGCGAGGTGACCATGAACGACACCCCCATCCGCAAGCCGACGACGCCCGAGGAAGCCCTCGACGAGGCGCTCACCGAAAGCTTTCCGGCCAGCGATCCGCCCGCCCCCGCCCGTCCCCACCGCCACAGCGCGGCGGAGGAGGAGGCCCGGCGCAAGGGCTGCGACTACAAGGCCGACATTTCCGAGACCCTCGACGAGGCGCTCGACAAGACCTTCCCGGCAAGCGATCCGCCGGCCATCGTCCAGCCCCACAAGCCCCATGAGAACGAGGACGACGCCGTTGCCTGCGAGATCCCCAGGCAGCGGGAAGGCTGAGGCGCGCGGCTGAGCGCGGCGCGCCGGGACGGGAGGCGCGCCGGAGCCACGGCGGGCCCCGGCCCGTCAGTCCCGCGGCATCTGCGGGCGCGGCCGTCCGGCGCCGTCCTCGGGCGCCGGAATGAATTCGTCGTGATCGGAGGGGATGAGGGTGAAGCGCCCCTGCCGCCAGTCCTCCTTGGCGGCGTTCAGCCGCTCCAGATCGGACGAGACGAAGTTCCACCAGATGTAGCGCGGCCCCTCCAGCGGCGCGCCGCCCAGGAGCATGAGCCGGGCCGGCGCCGCGGCCCGCACGCTCACCGACGCGCCCCTGCGGATCACCAGCATCTCGCCGGCGGGAAAGCTGGTGCCATCCACCTCCACCTCGCCGGAGACGGTGAAGAGCGCGCGATCCTCATGCACCGGATCCACCGGGAAATGGCCGCCGGCCGCCAGCGTCACCTCGGCATAGATGCAGGGCGAGGCCACCGGCACCGGCGAGGTGGCGCCGAACGCGCTCCCCAGCACCACCCGGGCGCTGACCGGCCCGTCGCTCACGGTGGGCAGCGCCGTGGCATCGGCGTGGAAGAAGCCGGGCGGCATCTCCTCCTTGTCCTTCGGCAGGGCCACCCAGCTCTGGATGCCGAACAGCGCGCCGCCGTGGGCCTTCACCGCGCCGCCGTGGCGCTCGGAATGGACGATGCCGCGCCCCGCCGTCATGAGGTTCACCGCACCGGGCTCGATGATCCGCTCGGAGCCCAGGCTGTCACGGTGGATCATGGCGCCGTCGAACAGGTAGGTGACGGTGGCGAGGCCGATGTGCGGATGGGGCCGCACGTCCTCCGCCTGGCCGGGGGAAAACCGCACCGGCCCCATGCGGTCGAAGAAGATGAAGGGCCCGATCATCTGCCCGTGGGCGGAGGGCAGCACGCGGCCCACCTCCATGCCGCCGATGTCGCGGGCGCGCGGCACGATGACCGTCTCGATGCCGTCGCGGCGGGCGGCAGCGTCATCGACCGGATCGGGACAGGGCACAAAGCTCATGTTCGCCTCCCTCGTGGGCGCGCGCCGGGCTCCGGCGGCAGCGGCCCGGCGGCTCCGGAGCGCGACCAAGATTGCCTTGCGGCGCCGCAGCGGTCAAAAGATGCCGCAGCGGACAGACGCCAGCGGCGTGCCCCGGCAATGACAGGATGACCCATGGCCCTTGATCTTGCGCAGAAGACCTATATCGAGGCGCGCCTCGCCAACGAGGGGCCGAGCATGGCCCTGGCTTATATCTTCTGGCTGGCGCTGGGCCTCGTCTCGGCCCACCGCTTCTATCTCGGCCGGCCGGGCAGCGCCGTGCTGCAGATCATTTCCTACCTGCTGGTGATCGGCGTCGTGTGGTTCCTCATCGACGTCTATCTGGTGCACGGCCTGGTGCGGCAGAAACAGGAGGAGGTGCGCCGGCGCATCGCCATGGAGCTGGTCGCCGGCGGGACGCAGAGCGTCACGCCGGCCTGACCGGCACGCTGGTCAGAGCTTCAGCGAGAAGAACAGCGTGTCCGCCAGGGGCGTGGCGTAATAGGGCGGGATCGGCACGAAGCCGAGGGCGCGGTAGAGCGCGATGGCGGGCGCCATGGGCGGCAACGTGTCGAGCCGCATGTCCCGGTAGCCCGCCTCCCGCGCAAGGCGGATGATCTCCTCGGCCAGCGCCCGGCCGAGGCCGTGCCCACGGCCCGCGGGCGCCACGTAGAGCCGCTTCATCTCGCAGCAGCCGGCCTGCGGCAGCGCCTGAAGGGCGACGCAGCCGAGCGGCTGCCCAGCCGGATCGCGGGCGATGAGCAGCGCGCCGGCCGGCGGCGCATAATGGCCCGCGAGGTCCGCGAGCTCGGCCGCGAACCCCTGGAACGACAGATCGACGCCAAGGGACGCGGCATAGGTCGAGACCATCGCGCGGATGGCGTCGATGTCGTCGCGCGACTGCGCCGGACGGATATGGAACGGGGACTCTGCCATGGCTCTGCGGGGCGTGACGCGGGAAGCCCCGCGTCAGGCCATCTCCGTCTCGCGCTTGCGCTCCTCGCGCTTGCGGTCGTTGGGGTCCAGCAGGCGCTTGCGCAGGCGGATGGACTTCGGCGTCACCTCCACCAGCTCGTCGTCCTGGATCCAGGCGAGGGCGCGCTCCAGCGTCATGCGGATGGGCGGGGTGAGACGCACCGCCTCGTCCTTGGAGGTGGTGCGGATGTTGGTGAGCTGCTTGCCCTTCAGCACGTTCACTTCCAGGTCGTTGTCCCGGTTGTGGATGCCGATCAGCATGCCCTGGTACACCTTCCAGCCGGGCTCGATCATCATCGGGCCGCGGTCTTCCAGGTTCCACAGGGCGTAGGCCACCGCCTCGCCCGCCGCATTGGCGATGAGCACGCCGTTGGTGCGGCCGGCGATCTCGCCCTTGTAGGGGGCGTATTCGTGGAACAGCCGGTTCATGATGGCGGTGCCGCGGGTGTCGGTCAGCAGCTCCGACTGGTAGCCGATGAGGCCGCGGGTGGGCGCGTAGAACACGAGGCGCTGGCGGTTGCCGCCGGAGGGGCGCATCTCGATCATTTCGGCGCGGCGCTCGCTCATCTTCTGCACCACGGTGCCGGAATATTCCTCATCCACGTCGATGAGGACTTCCTCGATGGGCTCCAGCGTGGCGCCGGTGGCCTCGTCCTTCTGGAACACCACGCGCGGCCGCGACACGGCCAGCTCGAAGCCCTCGCGGCGCATGGTCTCGATCAGCACCGCGAGCTGCAGCTCGCCGCGGCCGGAGACGAAGAAGGAGTCCTTCTCGGTGGATTCCTCGATCTTGAGCGCCACGTTGCCTTCCGCCTCGCGGAACAGGCGGTCGCGGATGACGCGGCTCGTCACCTTGTCACCCTCGGTGCCGGCGAGGGGCGAATCGTTGACGATGAACGACATGGTGACGGTGGGCGGGTCGATGGGCTGGGCCGCCATCGGCTCGGTCACCTCAAGCGCGCAGAAGGTATCGGCCACCGTGCCCTTGGACAGGCCGGCGATGGCGACGATGTCGCCCGCCACGCCTTCCTCGATCGGCTGGCGCTCAAGGCCGCGGAAGGCGAGGATCTTCGACACCCGGCCCTGCTCCACCAGCGAGCCGTCCTGCGCCAGCACCTTGATCGGCTGGTTCGGCTTGAGGGAGCCGGAGGTGATGCGCCCGGTGATCATGCGGCCGAGGAAGGGGTTGGCCTCCAGCAGCGTGCCGATCATGCGGAACTGCCCCTCGTTCACGTTGGGCTCGGGCACGTGCTTGAGCACTAGGTCGAACAAAGGCGCCATGCCCTGGTCGGAAGGGCCTTCCGGGCTCTCGGCCATCCAGCCGTTGCGGCCGGAGCCGTAGAGGATCGGGAAGTCGAGCTGCTCGTCGGTGGCGTCGAGCGCGGCGAACAGGTCGAACACCTCATTCACCACCTCGGTGATGCGGGCGTCGGCGCGGTCCACCTTGTTGATGGCGACGATGGGCTTCAGGCCCACCTTCAGCGCCTTGCCCACCACGAACTTGGTCTGGGGCATGGGGCCCTCGGCGGCGTCCACCAGCACGATGGCGCCGTCCACCATGTTCAGGATGCGCTCCACCTCGCCGCCGAAGTCGGCGTGGCCGGGGGTGTCGACGATGTTGATGCGCGTGTCCTTCCAGACCACCGAGGTGGCCTTGGCGAGGATGGTGATGCCGCGCTCCTTTTCCAGGTCGTTGGAATCCATCACGCGCTCGGCCACCCGCTGGTTCTCGCGGTAGGAGCCCGACTGCTTGAGGAGCTCGTCCACCAGGGTGGTCTTGCCGTGGTCGACGTGGGCGATGATGGCGATGTTGCGCAGCTTCATGGGTGTCCAGCACGAAAATGCGGGTCCGACGTCCTCGGCCCGCGCAGATGACGGATTTTGCGATGCAAAATACACACACGGGCGCGAAGATCAATGTTGTAGGACGTGCGACCGGCGCGCGGGGTTGCGGGATCGGCCTGTCTCGGCAATGACTTTGAGATCCCGGGCCCAGGAAATTCGCGGCGCATGATCCTTCACGGCCAGTTTCTGTTCGGCATCTTCGTCAGCATGGTGACCATCGCGATCCAGGCGGTGGCGACCATCGGGGTCATGCGCGTCGCCCGCTGGGTGGGCCGGCGCCTGACGCGGCATCACCGGGTGCGGGCGCTGATCTATGTGATGGCCGCCACCGGCGCCCTCTTGACCCTCACCCACCTGGTCCAGGTGGGCGTCTGGGCCATCGCCTACGCGCTGGTCGGCGAGACCGAGGCGGGCGACGCTTATTATTTCGCCTTCGTGAACTTCACCACCATCGGCGGAAGCATCGAGCCGGACCGCTACTGGCGCCTGCTCGGCCCCATGGCCGCGGCCAACGGCATGCTGCTGTTCGGCTGGTCCACGGCGGTGATGTTCGCGGTGCTGTCGAAGGCGACGCAGATCCTCAAGATCCGCTGAGGGGCGAGGCCGGCCGGCGGCGCTACCGGGCTCCGCCTGCCCCGACTTCCGCCCGATTTCGGCCCAATCTTGCCGTTTGCGGGCAAATGCAAGGCGGGCTAATCACATCTCATGACAGTTTGCGACACCACCGGGGGTTCGTCTGCGACCCTTGCCGCGCGCCCCTCGCCCGCCGAGGCGAACGCGCTCGCCGCTCTGGTGGGCAGCCACGAGATCTTCCGCGAGATGCCCACCGAGGCGCTGGCGGCGCTCATCGCCCGCGGCACCTGCGTCAGTTTCGCGCCGGGGGAATTTCTGGTGCAGCAGGGCGAGGAGAGCGATTTCGCCCTCATCCTGGTGGATGGCACCGTCGAGGTGGGGATCGACACGGGCTACGACCACGTATCCCTCGCCACCGCCGCGGCCCCCGCCGTGGTGGGCGAGATCGGCCCCTTCACCGGGGTGGCGCGCACCGCCAACGTCAAGGCGCTGAGCGAGGTGGTGGCGGTGCGCATCGCCGCGCCCGACCTCATCGCGGCGGGCCATGCCCATCCCGGCTTCCTCTCGGCGGTGATGCGCCAGCTCGGCCGACGGTTCGAGACCTTCAACCGCGCCATCGGCTTCTACAGCAACGCCCTCGATGCCCTGGAACGGCACAATTTCGACATGCGGCTGCTGGAGGACCTGCGCAATCCCCTGCCCGAGCTCGCCAGCTTCGCCGGCTCGTTCCGCCGGCTCGCCGAGGAGATCATGGTGCGCCAGGCCCATCGCCGGGACATGGCGAGCGCCGCCGCGATCCAGCGCTCCATGCTGCCGGAGCCACTGGAGGCGCGCATCCTCGACGAGCGCGCGGAGATCGCCGCCGAGATGCGCCCGGCCCAGGAGGTGGGCGGCGATTTCTACGATTACTTCGTCCTGCCCGACGACCGCATCGTGCTCTGCGTCGGCGATGTCTCCGGCAAGGGGGTGCCGGCCTCGCTGTTCATGAGCGCCACCCAGACGGCGCTGCGCTACGTGCTGCGCCACGAGCGCGACCTCGCGCGGGCGGTGACCATCGTCAACGAGCTTCTGTGCGCCACCAACAGCGAGAGCATGTTCGTCACGCTGTTCTGCGGCGTGCTCGACCTGAAGACCGGGGTGCTCGACTATTGCAACTGCGGCCACGGCAACTGCCTGCTGCTGCGCGCCGACTGCTCGCTCGAGGTCCCCGTGGTCTCCAGCATGGCGCTGGCGGTCTATGACCAGGCCACCTTCCGCTCGGAGCGGCTCGCCCTCGGCGCCGGCGACCGGCTGTTCGTCTTCACCGACGGCATGACCGACGCCATCAACGCCGACGAGGAGCAGTTCGGCGAGCAGCGGCTGGCCGAGGCGGTGCGCGCCTCCTGCGGTCTCGCCTCGCAGGTCTTCATCCGGCAGGTGCTGGCGACGGTGGATGAGTTCAGCGGCGGCGCGCCGCAGTTCGACGACATCACCGCCTTGGCGGTGACCATCGGCGGGCGCCCATGCGGCCTGCCCGCCGCGCCCGGCACCTGAGCGGCGCCGGGGCCTCCCGCCTGTCGCACCCCTTCGCAGCGGACCCTCAAGAAGCGAGCTGGTGAGAAACGGCCCGGGGCAGCCGAAAATCGGCTGCCCCGGGCCACGCCGCCCTGACCGGCATGCGTTAAACGCTCTCCGGGAGCCACGCGCCGCCCTCGCACCGCTCCGCCGGCCGATCGGCGCGTCCTTCCTTTAGGGAAGAATTTGCACCAGCCGAGCGCCCCCGCGCTTGGACGTGGCGGATCAACGCCCCGACCACCCCAGCGGGCGGGACTATACCTCTTTAAGTTGTGATTGGAATAGCAGTCAGAATACGGTTGTATCCGGACACCGCCGCTGCCGCTGAAAAAGCTACGGCCGGCGGACCAAGAACAGGTCCGCCGGCCGCGCTGGAACGAGATGTCCGGGTGCAGATGACCTATTCGGCCGCCAGACTCACCTGGGGCCGGGCATCGCGCACCGCGGCGTCCACATGGTCCTCGAACTTGGCGAAGTTCTCCTGGAACATGGACACGAGCTTGCGCGCCATGGCATCGAACTCGGCCTGATCGGCCCAGGTCTTGGAGGGGCAGAGGATATCCGTCTCCACGCCCGGCACGGCGGTGGGCACCTCGAAGCCGAAATAGGGATCGGTGCGGAAGCTGGCGGTCTTCAGCGAGCCGTCGAGCACCGCGGTGAGCAGGGTGCGCGTCACCTTGATGGGCATGCGCCGGCCGACGCCGAACTTGCCCGAGGTCCAGCCGGTGTTCACCAGCCAGCAATCCACCCCGTAGCGGGCGATGAGATCGCGCAGCAGGTTGCCGTAGACCGAGGGATGGCGCGGCATGAAGGGCGCGCCGAAGCAGGTGGAGAAGGTGGCCTCCGGATCCTTCACCCCCTTCTCGGTGCCCGCCACCTTGGCGGTGTAGCCGGAGAGGAAGTGGTACATGGCCTGCGCCGGGGTCAGCCGCGCGATGGGCGGCAGCACGCCGAAGGCGTCGCAGGTGAGCATGATGATGTTCTTCGGCGGCCCGGCCCGGCCGGTGGCGCTGGCATTGGGGATGAAGTCCAGCGGATAGGCGGCACGGGTGTTCTCGGTGAGGCCGCCGTCGTCGAAATCGGGCACCCGGGCGATCGGATCGAGCACCACGTTCTCAAGGATGGTGCCGAAGCGGTTGGAGGCGGAGAAGATCTCTGGCTCGGCCTCGGCCGACAGGCGGATGGTCTTCGCGTAGCAGCCGCCCTCGAAGTTGAACACGCCCTCCGGGCTCCAGCCGTGCTCGTCGTCACCCACCAGGGTGCGCTGCGGATCGGCCGAGAGCGTGGTCTTGCCCGTGCCCGACAGGCCGAAGAACAGGCAGGTGTCGCCGTCCTTTCCCACGTTGGCCGAGCAGTGCATCGGCATAATGCCCTTCTTCGGCAGGATGTAGTTGAGGAAGGTGAAGACCGACTTCTTCATCTCGCCCGCGTAGGACGAGTTGCCGATGAGCACGATGCCCTTGGTGAAGTTCACCGCGATCACCGTCTCGGAGCGCACGCCGTGGCGGGCCGGGTCGGCCTTGAACGACGGCAGGTCGACGATGGTCATCTCCGGCGCGAAGCCGTCGAGCTCGGCCCGCTCGGGCCGGCGCAGCATGGTGCGGATGAACAGGGAGTGCCAGGCGAATTCGGTGTAGACCCGTACCTTGATGGCGCAGGACGGGTCGGCGCCGCCGTAGAGGTCCTGGGCGAACAGGGTCTTGTCCTCGGCGGCCTTCAGGAAGTCCTGATGCAGCGCCTCGAACTGCGCCTCGGTGATGGCGCCGGAATTGTCCCACCAGACCTCGTTCTCGGTCGCGGCGTCGCGCACCACGAACTTGTCCTTGGGGCTGCGGCCGGTGTGGGCGCCGGTCTCGGCCACCAGGGCGCCGCCGGAGGACAGCCTGGCTTCCCGGTGCTCCAAAGCGTGCTCGTAGAGATCGGGGGCAAGAAGGTTCCAGTGCACCGCCGTGAGATGTTTGAAACCGAAGGTGTCCGCCCCGCACGCGCTATTGCGATGACCCGTCTCGAGCATCTTTTTCTCCCTCGCCACCCGGCATTCGGCCGGGGGCTCCCTCAATCGCAGACGTCTTATGCGTCATATGGCCGGCCACTCAAGACGAGCGGCGCGGCAGATTCAAGGAAATCTCGCCGCGACAAGAAAATCTTAGGCTGCGTTATCCCGTCGCGCCTGCTCCACCAGTGCGACAAGCTCTTTGCGGATCGCGCCAGCATTTTGAATCCGCTGGGAAAACCCGATCCTGCATACATGGTCGGCGGAGGCGATCTCGAACCCCTCCGGATCGACGGCGATCATCCGCCAGTCCCCGGCCGGGGCCTTCGCGAGCGCCGTTGCGTAAAGCCCGACGGCGTCCTTGTGATCGGCATTCATATGCGCGAGCACCCCCTCCTGGGCCGCGCGCAACTCCTCGGCGCCGCTCCAGTCGGTGAGGAGCTGCGCGCCCGGGACATCGACGATGCGGCCGAAGCCCTCCACCAGATGAGCGCTCTCCACGTCCATGCGGCAGAGGGCGAAATCCTTGAAATCCGCGTAAAGCGCCGCGCCCGGATGGCGCGCCAGGTAGCGCGCGCGCACCGCCGGCTCCTGCGCCACCGCCACCCGGCCCATCAGGCTCGCCCGGGGCGAATCCATGGGATCGGCGGCGCCGAAAGCGGAGACCAGCAGCGAGACCCGCCCGTCGCGGGCGATGTTGCGGGTGTGGAGCGCGAGCTGGGAGATCAAAAGGGTGGGCCGGCCCTCCTCATCCGCCGATACCGCCACCAGGGACGCATAGGGCGCGCCCTGCTCGTTCAGCGTGGCGAGCGAGCCGAAGCGGGCCTCATGGATCAGGCGACGCACGGTGGCGGCGGCGGAGCCCTTGGCAGCGGTGTCGGTCATCCTGAAACTCCTCGGAACCAAAGGAAAATCGGCAGGGTCGGCGCACAATGGGGGCCGGCCCGGCGGCGCGCAAGCGGTGCTCCCCTCCGGCTCGGCGCAGCCTCCGGACGTGCCGCGCCCCCGCTTCCGCGGGCGGGCTCCGGCCGGCACCGCTTACCCCTTGAAATGCAACGCGCCCGGCGGCGAAGGGTTGCATCGCCCGGCCGCGCCCGGACTCCGGCGGGGGCGCGCGCATCCCGCGCCCTTCCATTTGGACTTCCGTGAGAATCTAGCTATTTTGAGCACGTCGACCCTTGAGTGTCACATTTCGGCCACGCGAACCGGCTTCACCGCAGCGGGCCCCACAATAAGGCGGCCCCTCCGGACGGCTGAAAGAGGTGTCATGCCCACCATCGCCCTCGTCGATGACGACCGCAACATTCTGACCTCCGTGTCCATCGCGCTGGAGGCGGAAGGCTATCGCATCGACACCTACACCGATGGCGCGTCCGCGCTCGACGGGTTCAAGAGCAATCCGCCGGATCTTGCCATCCTCGATATCAAGATGCCTCGCATGGACGGCATGGAGCTGCTCCGCCGCCTCAGGCAGAAGACCGACATGCCGGTGATCTTCCTCACCTCCAAGGATGAGGAGATCGACGAATTGTTCGGCCTCAAGATGGGCGCCGACGACTTCATCAAGAAGCCCTTCTCCCAGCGCCTGCTGGTGGAGCGGGTGAAGGCCGTGCTGCGCCGCGCCGGCACCCGCGACGGCGCCGCCCCGCGCGAGGTGGACAGCGCCAAGGTGCTGGAGCGCGGCAACCTGCGCATGGACCCCGAGCGCCACACCTGCACCTGGAAGGCCGAGCCGGTGACCCTCACCGTCACCGAATTCCTCATCCTCCAGGCCCTCGCCCAGCGCCCGGGCGTCGTGAAGAGCCGCAACGCCTTGATGGACGCGGCCTATGACGACCAGGTCTATGTGGACGACCGCACCATCGACAGCCACATCAAGCGGCTGCGCAAGAAGTTCAAGTCCGTGGACGAGAATTTCGAGATGATCGAGACGCTCTACGGCGTGGGCTACCGCTTCAAGGAATGAGCGCCGGTGATGGGGCCCCCGGCCCCGGCCCGGCGTCCCCGGCCATGACAGCGGAGACAGATCAGAGCGTGGTGGCGCCTCCGCCGCGCGGCCTCGGCATCCTCGGCGCGCTCAAGAGGGCGCGGCGCTTCGTTGCGTTCAAGGGCTTCTCCTCGCTCACGCGGCGCATCGTCCTGCTCAATCTGGCGGGGCTGTGCGCCCTCGTCTCCGGCATCCTCTATCTGTCGGAGTTCCGCGCCGGCCTCATCGATGCGCGGGTGCAGAGCCTCCTGGTGCAGGGCGAGATCATCGCCGCCGCCATCGCCTCGTCCGCCCAGGTGGAGACCAACGCCCTCACCGTGGATCCCGACCGGCTGATGGAGCTCCAGGCGGGCGAAAGCTACGGCCCGGCGGACGAGGGCTACGCGCCGCTGGAATTCCCCATCAATCCGGAGCGCGTCGCCCCGGTGCTGCGGCGCCTGGTGGGGCCGACCCGCACCCGGGCGCGCATCTATGACCGCGACGGGCAGCTCCTGCTCGATTCGCGCTCGCTCTATTCGCGCGGCGAGATCCTGCGCTACGAGCTGCCGCCGCCCAACGAGCCGCGCCCCAACGTCTTCGAGCGCGCCTGGCGGGCGGTGCAATTGTGGTTCGGCCGCGGCGACCTGCCCCTCTACAAGGAATACGGCCCGCTCCAGGGCAAGAGCTATCCGGAGGTCTCCCGCGCCGCCAATGGCGGCAAGGCCAGCGAGGTGCGGGTGGATGACCGCGGCCGCGTGGTGGTGTCGGTCGCGGTGCCGATCCAGCGCTTCCGCGCCATCCTCGGCGTGCTGCTGCTCTCCACCCAGGGCGGCGAGATCGACCAGGCGGTGGAAGCGGAGCGCTTCGTCATCGTCCGGGTGTTCCTGGTCGCGGCCTTCGTGATGGTGCTGCTGTCCTTCCTGCTGGCCGGCACCATCGCCGATCCGGTGAGAAAGCTCGCCGCGGCGGCGGAACGGGTGCGCCGGCGCATCAAGACCCGCGTCGAGATCCCCGATTTCACCGACCGCTCGGACGAGATCGGCCATCTGTCCGGCGCCCTGCGCGACATGACGAGCGCCCTCTACAACCGCATCGAGGCCATCGAGCGCTTCGCCGCCGACGTGGCCCACGAGCTGAAGAACCCCCTCACCTCCCTGCGCAGCGCCGTGGAGACGCTGCCGCTCGCCAAGACCGACAATTCCCGCGGGCGCCTGCTGGAGGTGATCCAGCACGACGTGAAGCGCCTCGACCGCCTCATCACCGACATCTCCGACGCCAGCCGCCTCGACGCCGAGCTGCAGCGCCAGGAGGCGGTCAGCGTCGATCTCAAGCAGCTGCTGGAGATGGTGGTGGGCATGGCGCAGGACGTGCGCCGCGACGACGGGGTGAGCGTGACGCTCGCCTTCGAGCACGCCCACGGTGCGCCGGCGAACTACACGGTGCCCGGCCACGCTTCCCGGCTCGGCCAGGTGGTGGACAATCTGGTCTCCAACGCCCGCTCCTTCTCGCCCGAGGGCGGGCAGGTGCGCGTCACCTGCCGTCGGCTGAAGGACGAGGCGGAGATCACGGTGGACGACGACGGCCCCGGCATCCGGCCCGACGCGCTGTCGCGCATCTTCGAGCGCTTCTACACCGACCGGCCGCACCAGGGCTTCGGCCAGAATTCCGGCCTCGGCCTGTCCATCTCCCGGCAGATCGTCGAGGCCCACGACGGGCGGATCTGGGCCGAGAACCGCACGGTCAAGGGCCCGGACGGCGAGCCCGAGGTGAAGGGCGCCCGCTTCGTCGTGCGCCTGCCGGCCTCCTGAGGGGACCGGCCGTGAGCGTGCAGGGCCCCTCCATCCACGCCAGCGCCGTCCGGGTCGGCGCGGCGGGCGTGCTGATCCGCGGCCCGTCGGGGTCGGGCAAGTCCACCCTGGCCGCGCGCCTGGTGCTCGATGCGCCGCGCTGCCTGCCACCCGGTCAACTTGTCGCAGACGACCGTGTGTACCTATCGGTGGACAACGGGCTGCTCGTCGCCCGCCCGCCCGAAGCGCTGGCCGGCCTGCTGGAGGTGCGCGGCCTCGGGCTGCGGCGCCTGCCCCATGCTGCCTGTTGCGTGCTCACCCATGTGATCGACCTTGAAGCAAAACCGTTGGAGCGGCTTCCTCTTCCTGCAACGCAGCAAGAGACGATCTCCGGCGTGACCATCGCCCGTTTGGCGGCGTCCTCAGTGGATACGGCGCTTCTCCTGCTGGCGGCTGTGCTATCCACAGGCGCCGCGGAAAGCTGATTCTGCTTTTGTGCGTCGCACCCCTTGCGTAATTTTTGAGCTGCTCTGATTATGTCGATCCCGCAACGCGGGAGGCCTTCATCCGGGATGAGGGCGGAGGTTGCATGATCGGTCTTGTACTCGTCACCCATGGCCGCCTCGCCGACGAATTCTGCTCCGCGCTTGAGCACGTCATGGGGCCGCAGAGCCATATCGCGACGGTCACCATCGGGCCGGACGACGACATGGAGCGGCGTAGGCACGACATCATCGACGCCGTCGCCCAGGTGCAGAGCGGCAACGGGGTGGTGATCCTCACCGACATGTTCGGCGGCACCCCTTCCAATCTCGCCATCTCGGTGATGAATTCGCCGGACGTGGAAGTGGTGGCGGGCGTCAACCTGCCCATGCTGGTGAAGCTCGCCAAGGTCCGCAACGAGATGTCCCTTACCGAGGCGGTGGACGTCGCCCAGGAAGCCGGCAGGAAATACATCAATGTCGCAAGCCGTGTCCTCGCTGGTAAATGACCCCCTCGACGAGGCTTCGGCCACGGGCGGCGCCAGCCCGGCCGACACCTCGCAGGACTGCGGCTGCACCGGCCCGGCCGACGCCAACGAGGAGTGCGGCTGCGACGTGCCGGAGGCGGCGCTGGTGCGATGCCTGCCGATCATCAACAAGCGCGGCCTGCATGCCCGCGCCTCCGCCAAGTTCGTGCAGACGGTGGAGCAGTTCGACGCCAACGTCACCGTCTGCCGCAGCGGCGAGGCGGTGGGCGGCACCTCCATCATGGGCCTCATGATGCTGGCGGCTGCGCCCGGCACCAGCGTGACCGTCACCGCCACCGGCGCCGAGGCCGAGGCGGTCATGCAGGCCCTCGCAGCCCTGCTCGCCGACCGTTTCGGCGAGGACGAGTGACGATATACCTCCCTCCCCCTGGTCCCGCCTGAATTTCGGCATTATCTGCCCTAGATAGTCGATCCGACTGGATCTTTCCCTTCGACGGGGACCAACGGCGCAAAGCAAGGCATGTCCGCAAGCGCGAGCCATAGGCCAGACGCCCGGCCGGCGTCTCCGGCCCCGCCAGCGCCGCAGGCGCCACCGGCGCCCCAGGCGCCGGGGCCCGATTTGCCGCGGCGCCGCGGCCTCGGGCTGTCGGCAAAGCTCCTCGCCCTGACCCTCGCGGTGGTGGCGATCGCCGAGATCGCCGTGCTGGTGCCGATCATCGCCAACTTCCGGCTCGCCTGGATCTCCGACCGCCTGTCCTCGGCGCGCACTGCCGCTCTGGTGCTGGACGCCGCCCCCGACGAGGTGCCGGTGGACCTCACCCACCAGCTGCTCGACAGCGTGGGCGCCATGGTCATCGTGGTGAAGAAGGAGGACACGCGGCGCCTGCTCGCCATGTCCGACATGCCGCCCGAGGCCGATGTGCATATCGACATGCGGGACATGGACTGGTGGAGCGCGGTGCGCGGCGCCGCCTCCACCCTGCTCGCCCGCAACGGACGCATCCTGCGGGTGGTGGGCGACCCGCCGCCGGGCGCCGACTTCATCGAGATCGTGCTGCACGAGACCCCGCTGCGCAAGGCGATGCTGAAGTTCACCGGAACGGTGGCGCTGATCTCGCTGGCGGTGGCGGTGCTGGCGGGCACGCTGGTCTATCTGTCGCTGAACACGCTGTTCGTGCGGCCCATGCGGCGCCTCACCGAGCGCATGCTGGCGTTCCGCGAGGCGCCCGAGGATGCCTCGCGCATCATCGAGCCCAGCGGGCGGACCGACGAGATCGGCACCGCCGAGGAGGCGCTGGAGGAATTGCAGCGCGGCCTCTCCCAGACCCTGCAGCAGAAGAGCCATCTGGCCGCGCTCGGCCTCGCGGTATCCAAGATCAACCACGACCTGCGCAACCTGCTCGCCGCCGCGCAGCTCATCTCCGACCGCCTCGCCGCTTTGCCCGATCCCACGGTCCAGCGCTTCGCGCCGAAGCTGCTCGCCACCCTGGACCGCGCCATCACCTATTGCGAGCAGACCCTGTCCTACGGCCGCGCCCAGGAGCCGGCGCCCGAGCGGCGCGACGTGCAGCTGCTGCCGCTGCTCGACGAGGTGCGCGAGATGCTCGGGCTGCACCCCGGCGCGGGGGTGGCCTGGGTGGTGTCGGTGGATCCCAACATCGTGGTGGATGCGGACCCGGACCAGCTCTTCCGCGTCATCCTCAACCTCGCCCGCAACTCGCTCCAGGCGCTGGAGGCCCGCGCCCCGGCCGATCCCGAGCGCGACCAGATCCGGGTGACCGCCAAGCGGGTGGGCTCGACGGTGGAGATCCAGCTCGCCGACACCGGGCCGGGAATTCCGGAGAACCGGCGGGCGCATCTGTTCGAGGCGTTCGTCTCCTCCTCGCGGCGGGGCGGGACCGGGCTCGGCCTGCCCATCGCCGGGGAGCTGGTGCGCGCCCACGGCGGCGACATCCGCCTCGTGGACAGCAAGGAAGGCACCGTCTTCCGCATCACCCTGCCGGACCATCCCGACCGGCCGGTGCGGCGCGAACGCATCCGCGCCTGACGGCGGGGACGGCGGCCACGGGCCGCTTCCCCAGCAGGCGCCTCAGGCGGCGCAGGAGAGGAAGCCGTCCTCCAGCGCCTTCTCGTCCAGCTTGCGGCCGATGAAGACGATCCGGCTCACCCGTTTCTCATCCTCCTTCCAGGCGCGCTGGTGATCCCCGTCGAGGATCATGTGCACGCCCTGGAACACGAAGCGGTCGGGATCGCCCTTGAAGGCGAGGATGCCCTTGGAGCGCAGGATGTTCGGGCCTTCGGTGGCCACCAGATTCTGCACCCAGGGGAAGAATTTCTCGGGATCGAGCGGCTTCTCGGTGGAGAAGGAGACCGACTGCATCTCGCTGTCGTGCACCGCCTTCAGGCCGTGATGGTGGTGGCCGTGCTCCTGGTGCGCATGGTCGTGATCATGATCATGGTCATGGCCGTGCTCATGGTCGCAGCCGCAGTCGGGACCGTGCTCGTGATGGTCGTCATGGGCGTGGTGATGGTGGCCGTGCCCATGGTCGTGGTCATGGTCGTGCTCATCCGCCTCCAGGAAGGCAGGCTCGATCTCCAGGATGCGGTCGAGCGCGAAGGCGCCCTGGTTCAGCACCTTGGAGATGTCGATGGCGGACTTCTGGGTGCGGTAGAGCTTGGCATAGGGATTGATGCCGCGGATGCGCGCCTCCACCTCGTCGAGCTCGGCGGGGGTCACGAGATCGGTCTTGTTGAGCAGGATGACGTCGGCGAAGGCCACCTGGTTCTTCGCCTCCGGGGCATCCTTGAGGCGCGCGGAGAGCCATTTCGCGTCGGCCACCGTGACCACCGCGTCGAGCTGGGTCTTGGCCTGCACCTCCTCGTCCACGAAGAAGGTCTGCGCCACCGGCGCCGGATCGGCGAGGCCCGTGGTCTCCACGATGATGCCGTCGAAGCCGCCCTTGCGGCGCAGCAGCCCGTCGATGATGCGGATGAGGTCGCCGCGCACCGTGCAGCACACGCAGCCGTTGTTCATCTCGAACACTTCCTCGTCGGCGCCCACCACGAGGTCGTTGTCGATGCCGATCTCGCCGAACTCGTTGACGATGACGGCGAACTTCTTGCCGTGGGGCTCGGAGAGGATGCGGTTGAGCAGCGTGGTCTTGCCGGCGCCGAGATAGCCGGTGAGGACGGTGACGGGGATCTTGTCGGTCTGGGTTTCAGCCATGGTTCACCTTGCGGCAAAGGCGCCCCTCAGCGGGGGCGCCGGGAATGGATCGGCTCGGGCGGCGCCTCAGCTCGCGAGCGCCGAGGAGAGGGTCCGCACGTTGGAGCGCATCATGTCGATGTAGGTGGCGGCAGGGCCTTTGTCATCGGTCAGGGCGTCGGAATAGAGCTCGCCGCCCACCTTGGCGCCGCTCTCCCTGGCGATCTGCTCCATGAGGCGGGGGTCGGTGACATTCTCCAGGAACACCGCCGGCACCTTCTCCTGCTTCACCTGCCGGATGATCATGGCGACGTCCCTGGCCGAGGCCTCGCTCTCGGTGGAGACGCCGGCGGGGGCGATGAGGGTCAGCCCATAGGCGTCGCCGAAATAGCCGAAGGCGTCATGGGAGGTGATGATGCGCCGCTGCTCCGCCGGGATCCGGGCGAGGGCCGCCTTCACCTCGGCATCGAGGGCTTCGAGCCGGGCGAGATAGGCGGCGGCGTTGGCGGCATAGGCCGCCTTGCCGGCGGGATCGGCGGCGATGAGGCCGTCGCGGATGTTCCTCACATAGACCTCGGCATTGGCCACCGACTGCCAGGCATGGGGATCGGTGGCGCCATGGTGAGAGTGGCCGCCGTCCGCCTGCTCGTGATCGTGCCCGGCCGCGGCGCCCACTTCCTCGTCGTCGTCCTGGGGCTCGGTGGCGGTGCGCGTGCGCGGCGTGATGCCCTTGGTAGCCGCCACCACCTCGGCCCTGCTGCCGGAGGCCTTGACGAGGCGGTCGGCCCAGCCTTCGAGGCCGAGGCCGTTCAGCACTACCACCTTGGCGGCAGCGACGCTCTTCGCATCGGCGGGCGAGGGCTGGAAGACGTGGACGTCGCCGTCGGGGCCCACCAGCGTGGTGACGCTCACCCGGTCGCCGCCCACCTCCTTCACGAAATCCGCCAGGATGGTGAAGGAAGCGACCACGGGGACCTTCGGGGTGTCCTCGGCGGCGGCGGGCGTCGCCAGCAGGGCGGCGGCCGAGAGGATCATGAGACGGCGGCGCGAGATCATGGGCAGGCTCCTCATTCACGCTTCGAGATGGCGGCGGGGGGCGAGGCGGGAGACGAGCCCGCCGGCCGGCCCGAACAGGACCGCAAGGCCATAGGCAAGCCCCGCCACCAGGATGATCGACGGCCCCGAAGGGGTGCCGAAATGGTAGGAGACCAGCAGCCCCGCCGCGCCCGAGCCGAAGGCGATCAGCATGGCGAGCGCCACCAGGAGGGTCAGGTCGCGGGCGAAGAAGCGCGCGGTGGCGGCAGGCAGCATCATCAGCCCCACCGCCAGCAGGGTGCCCAGGGCATGGAAGCCGCCCACGAGGTTCAGCACCACGAGGGACAGGAAGGCGATATGGCTCGCCCCGCCCACCCGGCTGACCGACGAGAGGAAGGTCGGGTCCACGCAGTCGAGCACCAGCGGCCGCCAGATGACGGCAAGGGCGATCAGGGTCACCGTCGTGATGGCGGCGATGAGCAGCAGCGTTGCGTCGTCGATGCCGAGCACCGTGCCGAACAGCACGTGCAGCAGGTCGAGGTTGGAGCCCCGGGCCGAGACGATCACCACGCCGAGCGCCAGCGAGATGAGGTAGAAGGCGGCCAGCGAGGCATCCTCCTTCAGCTCGGTGGCGCGCGCCACCACCCCGGCGCCGACCGCTACCATCAGCCCGACGACGAGGCCGCCGATTGTCATGGCGGCGAGGTTCAGCCCTGCCACGAGAAAGCCCAGCGCCGCGCCGGGCAGGATGGCGTGGGACATGGCATCGCCGGTGAGCGACATGCGCCGCAGCATGAGGAACACCCCGAGCGGCCCCGCCCCGAGCGCGAGCGCGAACACGCCGACCAGGGCGCGGCGCATGAACTCGAAATCGACGAAGGGCTGAAGCAGCGCCTCATAGGGGGTCATGGTCTCGTCTCCGAAGCGCGGCCCCGCCCGGCCCGGCCGGACCCGCGGCGGGCGCTCACGCGGCGGTCTCGCAGGGGGCGGCATCGTCCCGCCAGGCGAGGCCCATGTGCTGCGCATCCTTGAGCTTTTCCGGCGACAGCGCCTCCGCCGTGGGGCCCCAGGCGACGGCGCGGCGGGCCAGCAGCAGGGTTTCGGGAAAGACCGCGCGCACCAGATCGAAATCGTGCAGCACCGCGAGCACGGTGCGGCCCTCACGGTGCCAGCGGCGCACCAGCTCCAGAAGCTCGGTCATGGTGGTGGCGTCGAGGGCGGTGAAGGGCTCGTCGAGCAGGATCAGCCGCGCATCCTGCAGCACCAGCCGGGCGAACAGCACCCGCTGGAGCTGGCCGCCGGACAAGGTGCCGATGGGCCGCCGCTCGAAGCCTTCGAGGCCCACCTCGGCCAGCGCCGCGGCGATGCGGGCGCGGTCCGCCCGGCCGATGCCGCCGAACAGGCCGGCGCGCCGCCACAGGCCCATGGACACGAGGTCGTAGACATCGATGGGGAAAGAGCGGTCCACCTCCGCCCCCTGGGGCAGATAGGCGATGTCGTGCACATCGAAGCCGTGGCGCACGATATGGCCGCCGAGCGGCGCCAGCACGCCGGTGATGCCCTTGAGCAACGTGGACTTGCCGGCGCCGTTCGGCCCGCAGATGGCGAGCAGCGTGCCTTCCCTCACCTCGCCGGTGAGGTGGTGCACCGCCGGGTGGCGCTCGTAGCCGAGGGTGAGGTTCTCGAACGAGATGAGCGGCGCCATCCTCACCTCACCACCAGATAGACCGCCGCCCACAGGGGAGCGAGGAGGCCGGCCGCGATCAGGAGGCGGCCACCAAGGGACAGCCGCAGCAGGGAGAAGCCCGCCGGGCCTGCCTGCGCCGCCGCCCCTCGATGGCTCCCCGCCTGATGCCCCGCCGCGCCCGATGGGCGAGTGACGGGGGTTAAGGCATGATCGGAAGGCGAAGCATCGTGATGGACGGAATGCGGCGACGCGCCGCCGGAGCGGGCACCCTCGGCCAGCGCCGCGGGCGCAGCCTCCCCGGGCGCAGCCGTCCGGGAGACCCCGGCGGCGTCGAGAAGGGCCGTTGAAACCGGCGCGCTCACATCAAGGGAAGATCGCATGGCCAAATCCGTTCGGCACATTTGATATGATATATCATATCGGCTGTCCAGCGGCCGCGGGGGAAGGCGCGCGACATCGTGCTGGCGCGCCAGTCCGGGGCCGGGCGCGCGTCGCTAAGGCTCCTTCGCCGCAGCGCCGGCACCCGCGCCGAACCGCCCTCTCCTCCCCTCGGCGATTGACAGACGCGCCGCGCCGGACAAGGAGTTGGCCAACGCTTCGGCTTCTCCGCTTCAGGAAACCCATGGACGATTTCACCCGCCATCTCCTTCCGGTCGGCGGCATGACGGTTCTGTTCGTCATGGCGACCCAGCCGGAATACGGCCCCGCCCTTCGGGCCCGCATCGATCCGCTGATGACCGGCGTCGGCCCGGTGGAGGCCGCCGCCACCACCGCCCACGCCCTCGCCGGCCTCGCCCATGCGAAGCGCCTGCCCGATCTCGTCTTCACTTTGGGCTCGGCCGGCTCGCGCAGGCTCGACCATGCCGAGGTCTATCAGGTGACGCGCCTCGCCTATCGCGACATGGACGCCTCGCCGCTCGGCTTTCCCAAGGGCGAGACGCCGTTCCTCGGCGAGCCGGCGGTGATCGAGCTGCCCTACCGCATCCAGGGGGTGCCGGAGGCCTCGCTCTCCACCGGCGGCGCCATCATCTCGGGGGCGGCCTATGACGCCATCGCCGAGGACATGGTGGACATGGAGAGCTTCGCCGTGCTGCGCGCGGCGCAGCGCTTCAAGCTGCCGCTCATGGGCCTGCGCGGCATCAGCGACGGCAAGACCGAGCTCGCCCGCTACGAGGACTGGACCGAATATCTCCACATCGTGGACGAGAAGCTCGCCCACGCCATCGACCTGTTCAGCGAGCAGGCGCGCGCCGGGGCCTTCCTGTCGCCGCCGCCGGCTCCCTGAGCCTCACCGCGACCGCACCAAGGCGCCTGAATCCATGACTCCCGCAGCGCGGCTCTCCGCCGCCATCGAGGTGCTGGCGGACCTGACCGTCCGGCGCCGACCCGCCGCCGATGCCCTGAAGGATTGGGGCCTCGCCCACCGCTTCGCCGGATCGGGCGACCGCGCCGCCATCGCCGGCCTCGTCTACGACACCCTGCGCCGGCGTGCCTCAGCCGCCTACGTGATGGGCTCCGAGGAGCCGCGCGCCCTGGTCCTGGGCATGCTGGCGGTGCTGCGCGGGCTCGCCCTTCCCGCCATCGCCGCGCTGTGCGACGGCGCGCGCTTCGCCCCCGCCCCGCTCTCCGGCGAGGAGGCGGAGCGCCTCGCCACCGCCGATCTTTCGGATGCCCCGGCGCACATCCAGGGCGATTATCCCGAATGGCTCGATGCCTCGCTGCATCATGTCTTCGGCGCCGAGGTGGTGGCGGAGGCGCGGGCGCTGGCCAATCGCGCGCCGCTGGACCTGCGGGTCAACACCCTGAAGGCCAGCCCCGAGACCGCGCTGGCCCATCTCGCCCATCACCGGCCCGAGCCGGGGCGCTTCTCGCCGCTCGCCCTGCGCATTGCCCTCGATGCCGAGGGCAAGGCCCCGCCGATCTCCTCCGAGCCGGCCTTCCTCGGCGGCGAGGTGGAGGTGCAGGACGAGGGCTCGCAGATCGCCGCCATCCTCGCCCAGCCTTTGCCCGGCACCCAGGTGCTGGACCTGTGCGCCGGCGCCGGCGGCAAGACCCTGGAATTCGCCGCCCTCATGGACAACAAGGGCCAGATCTACGCCTACGATTCCGATATCCGCCGCCTGAAGCCCTTGCATGAGCGGCTCCAGCGCGCCGGCGTGCGCAACGTTCAGGTGCGCAGCCCGCGCGGGGCGCAGGACGTGCTTGGCGATCTCGAAGGCAAGATGGATCTCGTCCTGGTGGACGCGCCCTGCACCGGCACCGGCACCTGGCGGCGCAATCCCGACGCCAAATGGCGGGTGCGTCCAGGTGCGCTGGCCCAGCGGCAGGCCGAGCAGGCGCAGATTCTGGAGCAGGCCGCCCGCTACGTGCGCCCCGGCGGGCGGCTCGCTTATGTCACCTGCTCGCTGCTGGACGAGGAGAACGGCGCCCAGCTCCGCGCGCTGATGGCCAAGCACGAGGATTTCACCCCCGTGCCGCCCGCCGAGACGGTGCTGGCGCTGGGCGCGCACGGGCCTGAGCTGGCGAAGGCCGCGCTGCTCGGCAGGGAAGGCGTGCTCCTCACCCCCCGCCGCACCGGCACGGACGGCTTCTTTGTCGGCGTTCTGCGGCGGGCGCCAAGCTGATCTTATGGGTTGTCGAACCGGCGCGGGATATCCATAAATATCCGGCGTCGGCAGGCGATGGGGCATGTCATGGCGGCCCTCGGCGATTTTCTGATCAAGTTCCTCCCCGCCCTTCTGGGCGCCGCGGTGGGCGCCCTGGTGGCGCTGTGGGGCGCCCAAAGGGCCGATGAAAAGCAGCGCTTCGATCTCTCCGCCCTCTGCGCGCCCATGCTGGAGCGGCTGGTGGATCGATTCGCCGACAAGCCGGTCCAGGTGCGCGAGCTGGAAGGCCGGCTGAACCTGCTGCCCCCGGAATGCGCCAGCAAGCGGCAGGATGTGTTCAATCTCGTCACCCTGGTGGCGCAGGTGCAGGAAAACCAGCCTGAGGCCGTCCGGCCCCAGGCCCTGCAACCCAACTATCATTCCTCGATCATCAGCGGCGTGGGTGGCGGTGGCGGCGGGGGAGGCGCTGGCGGAACCGGCGGCGCCGGAGGAGCGGGAGGCTCCGCGGACTCCGTGGATCGCACCCCGGCCGCGGCCTGGGTGGCCGTGGGCTTCCTCGGCCCGAAGGGATCGCCGGGCGACGTCAATTTCGTATCGGCGGCCACCGGCGCCACGATCACCTCCCCGCCCGAGGCCGGCGCCGTGCTGCGCGCCAAATGGCAGGTGAACGTGCGGCCGGGCCTCGCGGATTGGACCCGGGTCCAGGACGTGCTGCGCATCGGCCAATGCTTCGAGGTCGCGGAGAGCCGGACCGTCCAGGCGGGCGGTCAGCCGCAGACCTGGGCCAGGGGCGAGGCGGTGTCCTGCCCCTCGGGCCAGCGGGGATGACGGCTGGCGGAGGGATGCCGGCGTCGCTTTTCCATCCACCGCTTTGCCGCTAAAGGAGGGCGGATCATTGGATCCTGCCGGAAGGTCTTGAATGCCAACCCGCCCTGCCCCCTCCTCCGCCATCCCTGATGCCGCCCAGGACACCGTCCTCATCATCGATTTCGGCAGCCAGGTCACCCAGCTCATCGCCCGCCGGGTGCGCGAGGAAGGCGTCTATTCGGAAGTGGTGCCGTTCCAGAAGGCGGACGAAGCCATCACGCGCCTTCACCCCAAGGCCATCATCCTCTCCGGCGGCCCCGCCTCGGTGATCGAGGGTGAGAGCCCCAAAGCGCCGGACGCCGCCTTCTCCGCCGGCGTGCCGGTGCTCGGCATCTGCTACGGCGAGCAGTGCATGGCGGCGCAGCTCGGCGGCGCGGTGGAGGCGGGCCACCATCGCGAGTTCGGCCGGGCCGAGGTGATGGTGCGGAAGGAGGTTCCCCTCTTCCAGGGCGTGTGGCGCGCGGGCGAGCGGCACACCGTCTGGATGAGCCACGGCGACCGCGTCACCGCTCTGCCCACCGGCTTCGAGGTGATCGCCACCTCCGAGAACGCGCCCTTCGCCGCCATCGCCGACGTGGCGCGCGACTATTACGCCGTGCAGTTCCACCCCGAGGTGGCGCACACGCCCGATGGCGCGCGGCTCATCTCCAATTTCGTACGCAAGGTGGCGAAGCTCGAAGGCGCCTGGACCATGGGCGCCTTCCGCGAGCGCGCCATCGCCCGGATCCGCGAGCAGGTGGGCGCCGGCCGGGTGATCTGCGGCCTTTCGGGCGGGGTGGATTCCTCGGTGGCGGCGGTGCTGATCCACGAGGCCATCGGCGACCAGCTCACCTGCGTGTTCGTGGACCACGGCCTGATGCGCCAAGGCGAGGCGGACGAGGTGGTCTCGCTGTTCCGCGGCCACTACAATATCCCGCTGGTGCATGTGGATGCCTCCGGGATGTTCCTGAAAGAGCTTGAGGGCGTCGAGGATCCGGAAGCAAAGCGCAAGATCATCGGCCGGCTCTTCATCGATGTGTTCGAGGCCGAGGCGAAGAAGGTGGGCGGCGCCGATTTTCTCGCCCAGGGCACCCTCTATCCCGACGTGATCGAGAGCGTGTCCTTCGCCGGCGGGCCGTCGGTGACCATCAAGAGCCACCACAATGTGGGCGGCCTGCCCGCGCGCATGAACATGAAGCTGGTGGAGCCCCTGCGCGACCTCTTCAAGGACGAGGTGCGCGTGCTCGGCCGCGAGCTCGGCCTGCCGGAGACCTTCGTCGGCCGCCACCCCTTCCCCGGCCCGGGCCTCGCCATCCGCTGCCCGGGCGGCATCACCCGGGAGAAGCTCGACATCCTGCGCAAGGCCGACGCCATCTATCTGGAGGAGATCCGCTACGCCGGCCTCTACGACGTGATCTGGCAGGCCTTCGCGGTGATCCTGCCGGTGCGCACGGTGGGCGTGATGGGCGACGGGCGCACCTACGACCACGTGCTGGCGCTACGCGCCGTGACCTCCGTGGACGGCATGACGGCGGACTTCTACCCCTTCGACATGGCCTTCCTCGGCCGCACCGCGACGCGCATCATCAACGAGGTGAAGGGCGTCAACCGCGTGGTCTACGACGTGACCTCGAAGCCGCCGGGGACCATCGAGTGGGAATGATTTTTGCCTATCCGAGCGTATCCGGCAACACGCTACAATGCGAAATAAAGCATTGAAATAAATAGAAAAATCGTTCGGTACGTTTCGCGATCTATCGCGGGGTTAGCCTCCTAAATGACGGTATGGCTGACGGTATGGCGAATCTTGTCTCAGCTCAAAATCACATATACCGTCAGAGGCAAGAGAGCTTCTGACGGTATATTTTGTGGCCTAATACGCTGTAAAAGCAGGGAAAATATACAATCGGAACGGCCGTTTTCGGCCTGACGGTATAATTGGGCGCTCTCCGGCATTTTTAGACCAGTCTGGAGGGTGCGGATGTTGACCGACGCTGCCATTAAGGCACTGAAACCACAAAGTAAATTATACAAGGTCGTGGACCGTGACGGTATGTACGTCGCGGTCCAGCCGTCGGGCGCGATCGTGTTCCGCATGGACTACCGGCTGAACGGCCGCCGGGAGACGTTGACATTGGGCCGGTACGGCCCGGCCGGCCTGTCCCTAGCTCGCGCGCGAGAGAAGGTGGTCGATGCCCGGCGGGCCATTTCGGAAGGTCGCTCGCCTGCGCAGGAGAAGCAGCGCGAGAAGCGTCGCCTCCTAGAGGCGAAGAGTTTCGGCCAGTTCGGTGAGCGCTGGCTTCAGGAAGCGCGAATGGCGGACAGCACGCGCGCTATGCGCCGGTCGATCTTCGAGCGCGACATACTTCCTACATTTCGCAACCGACTGCTGCCGGAGATTCTACCGGAGGATCTGCGCGCGCTGTGCGCGAAGGTGAAGGAGCGTGGAGCGCCAGCAACGGCGGTCCACGTCAGAGACATCGTGAAGTTGGTCTTCGCCTTCGCGATCTTGCATGGCGAGAAGGTCGCCAACCCGGCCGATGAGGTTGGTCCGGCGTCGATCGCGACCTTTGTGCCGAAGGACAGATCGCTTTCTCCCGCCGAAATCCGCATCATGTTCGGTCAGCTTGAGCATGTCCCGACGCTGCCGACGATCCGGCTCGGGATGAAGTTGTTCCTGCTGACGATGGTGCGAAAGAGCGAATTGCAGGATGCGGTCTGGGATGAAGTCGATTTCGAGAACGCCGTCTGGTCGATCCCGAAGGAGCGTATGAAGCGCTCGAAGGCCCACAACGTCTATCTGTCGCAGCAGATGCTCGACATCTTCGTCGCGCTCAAGACTTGCGCCGGCAACTCGAAATACGTCCTCCCGTCGCGCTACGACGCCGACGCCCCGATGTCGCGTGCGACCTTCAACCGGATCACGACGGCGGTGGTGGCGCGAGCCAAGAAGGAAGGTTTGCCGTTGGAGGCGTTCACGGTCCATGACCTGCGCCGAACGGGCTCAACCCTGCTGAACGAGCTGGGCTTCAACAGCGACTGGATTGAAAAGTGCCTGGCGCATGAGGACGGGCGATCCTCGCGCGGCATCTACAACAAGGCCGAGTACGAACATCAGCGTCGGCACATGATGCAGGAATGGTCCAATCTGGTGGATGCCTGGGTCGCGGGTGGGAAATATACCCCGACGCTTTATCCGCCGACGATGGACCTGCTCACGCCCGAACCGAATGTTTGATAGGACGGGTCTTGCGAAGCTGGACATCGGGAATGGGTGCGCGCTTTACGGCCTTGGCGCGTGAGGCGCGGCGCCGTTCCTCCAGCCAAGCCTCGACTTCGGCAAGATCCCAGACCACGCAGCGGGACGTGAGATAGAAACGCTGCGGAAATTCGCCGCGCTGTTCCATGTCATAGATCGTGGTGTCGGCCAGCGGGACTATTTCCCGAAGTTCATGTCGCCGGATGGTCCGTGTAATGGCGACCTGTGCTTGTGGTTTCATCTGAGGATGCCTTCTACCCATCTGCCGATATGGATAGAAGGCGATAGACGACGCTGAATGGAAGCTCGAATTAACGGGCGTAGAAGCGTGTCGCGCCCTGGCGTGCATATCGGACAGCCACATGCGGGGCTATCCGCTTCGCATGAACAACCAAGGACGTGCGTGTAGGGAGCGCCAACCGACTCGCTCACGTTTCTGGCGAGCGAGTCGGAGCCACAGAGAACGAGGTTACTGCGCTCGGCCGTTGGAGACTTCGGGTTCGAGCCGGATTTGCAGATCGCCAAGCAGGCTCGCGTCCATGCCATCGCCAGCCAGAGCTTGCAGGTAGTCGAGCAGGTCGTCCTGCCGCGGTTGACCGAAGGCCAAGCGATAAACCGTCAGGCTGCGTTTGAGCCAGGCGAGCCGCGTGACTTCGCGGCTGAACGGCAACATCGGCACGCGCCGCTCGACCCGGACGGAGCCCTCGTAGATCCAATAGGGAATGAGATCGGTGTCGACCGTCGCTTCGGATCGAGCGCGCTCGAACATCAGCTTCCACGGATCGTCCGGCGCCTGCCCACAACCACTGACTACACTGGCCTGGCGCTCCGCCAGGTTGAGGCGCACGGCGTGGCCCTTGAAGCGGTGGACACGGCCTTCACGCTGTTCGAGGTCCACCGGATTGCCAGGCAGGTTCCAGTGATAGACACGATAGCAATAGGGATGGAAATCCAGTCCCTCCTGGCCGACGGACGTGGTGGCGAGAACGAATGGCCGGAACGGCGAGTTGAACGCATCGCGCACGCCTCCGAGCCGTGCGACGGCACCGTCTTCGTCCTTGTAGTCGGCGAGCCGCATAGCGAAGCGCCCGCGCATCTGGAATTTGCTGATGGAGAGGGTCTCGCCATCGACATGCACGTCATCGACGTCGATCTGCGACGGTCGGATAGCCAGGGCCTGGGCCATGGCGCGGGCGACACCCATTGCGCGCTCTTCAGCAGGGCGCGCGCCAAGGCCCTCGGCATCGACAAGGTAGTGGGCGTATTCGTCGAGGACGGCCTGGAGATTGTGTTCGGAGCAATAGACCAGCACGCGACGCCAGTAGTGATCGTCGGTATCCCGCCGTAGCAAGGCGACCGCATCATGCTGGTTGAACAGTGCCCGGAACGACCAGGCGACTTCAGCGGCGCCGCTGAGCAAGCGCGGGTCGTCCCACGACAGCTCCGGTGCGATCCGCTTGAGGGCGCGAAGCGCGCAGACGGCTGGGCTGCCGAGCGCCACGTCAACCAGCAGATCCGAGAGATCGGCGGACGAAGCGCCGATGTCGTGTGCTTTCACCGCTGCCGCCAGCTCGGCGACATGATCCTGAAAGGCGTCTTCGCTCGCCAGGGCACGCATGCCGTGGGGTGCCTCCAGCCAAGCGCGGGATCGCGCGCCCAGCAGGTCATCGATCACGGCGGGAGCGGCCCACTCGGCGCTGTTGGCGTCCGGCTGCGACACCGCCCCTTTGCTCAGAGCCTCAAGAGCGGGCTTGAGGCGATCGCTTATGGCGGCGCGCATACCCTCCTGCGACAAGACAGTTTCGGTTTCACTGAAAACCGCGAGCGGATCGGCCAACTCGGCCAGAGCCGGCGATGGATAGATCAGCAGCAGCGCGCGCAGACCCACGAGCCGGCCCTGATCCTGTCGGAACTGCAAGGGGCGCAGACGATGCTGCTCGAAATAGCGCCGGCCGGATTCCCCGACGCCCATGCGGCGTTCAGCCTCGTAGGACAGCAGGGCCGCGACCGCATCGGGCACCATCGACCAGGACGAAAATATCAGCGCCTTGGTCAGCGGCGCGCCAGATCGTGCGTCGCCGTAGTAGGGCATGGCGGCGGGTATCCAGAGATTTTGCTCGAGGTTCTGGCCGAAGATGTCGTCCATGATTGCGCGCATGCGGCCGTTGGCCGGCTCCAACGGCGCATAGGTGTTGATGGCCTCGTGATCGAGCATGGCCGGCCGCGCCGCCTGAATGGCGTCGCGGAGGGTCGCCGAAGGCGCCGCCGCCTCGTTCGTTAGAAGTTGCTTCAGGCTGTAGTGGCGCATGAAGTTGAGCAGGTAAGGCGCCGATTTCCAGTATTCTATGATTTCCGGCGCATCGAGCGTGCGCGCCACTTGCGACAAGGCCGATGCCTGCACGAGGTCGGCGGGCGCGATCGAGACCGTGATGGCGGGTTCGCTCATCATGGAGTCGCGCTCGACTGTGGATGCGACCCGCTCGGTTCGAGCAATCACTTTGCGCAGGCGCTGTTCGATAGCCTGGCGAGTTTCGACAGCGGAGGCGTGCGACTGCGGCAGGGCATGTAGGAGACCACGAAAGGCGCGCATTTCCTGCGCCAGCGTGGCGGCCACTTCCGGCCCGTTTTCGCGACCGTAGAGGAAACTCAAGGTCTCAAGGAAATCCTGATAGTGGTCGCCTTCGTCGGGCTCGTCGCCGGCGAGCGTGAGCATCCGGTAGGGTGTGGCGGAGAGCAGCAGGGTGCGGGCGGCGTGCCCGTCACCTCCAGAGTAGTCGAAAAGCTCGCGTGCGAGGATCGCCGCGTCGCTGTCGCCATGCAGCAGATCCCGGAACCGCTGGAACTCGTCCATGATGATGAGGTCGGGTTGCAGCGCATCCACGCAGGCGTGAGACAGCTTGGCGCGGAGCCGGGCGACCAGGCTGTTGCGGGGCTGTGTCATTTCTGCGGGATAGGAGTCCCGGCGCCGCGGAAAGAGTTCGCAAACTCGTTCGAGTTCCTCGAAGAGGTCGCGATCCGCCTGCACGTCGCGGCGGAAACGCTCGATGATGCGCTTGTCGACGCCTTCGAGGGTGAGATTGTCCACGGCACGGTTCCAGCCATCGACGCCAGCCGTGACTTGCAACAGGTTGTGCAGGCCGCGCGGGCGCGTAACGAGATCGCGCAGAAGATGGAGCAGCAAGGCGCGTTCCTGCGTCACGCCTGTCGAGGAGCGCAGATCGAAGGTCGTGCCTGGCGTCAGGCTGATGAAGTTCACCTTGTTGGCGTCGAGGCCCGCCTGGTCGCGTAGTTGCAGAGGAACGAGCGTCATGCGGGTTGGCAGGGCCAGCTCGCGCCGCCCGAGGACGTTCAGCCGGTTGAGGTTCTGGGCGGCGATCGCCTGGTTCGAGCAGATGTAGAGGATATCGATCCGCTTGGTGCTGTCCCACAGGTGTTCGATCATGCGGGCGATGACCCCGCGCGCCACCATCGTCTTGCCGAGGCCAACTTCGTCGGCGACCAGGAACTGGCGGACAGGATCGTTCTGGCCGTAGAGCCGATCGAAGACGTAGTCAACGGTCCGCCGCTGAAAGACCTTGAGAGGAGCGAGCGCCGCGTCGGCGCGAAACCGTTCATTCGGCATGCGCGGCATCCTCCGTGGCGAGTGCAATTCGGAATGTGTTCCAGAGTGCGCGGAACTCGGCCGGAATCGGATCGGTGTCGTCACCGTCGCCGGCTTCCAGGCGTGCGATGAGCCGTTCGATGGCGCGAAGCTGGTCTCCGCCCCGACAGAAGGCGCGAACCATCTCCTCCAGAATGGGGGCATCGTCGCTGGCCGCTCGCCAGGCGCCCTGACCTGACCCGTCCTGCGCCGCCAGGGCGGCCGCGAAGGGATCGCCCAATTCGGAGAGAAGCAGCCGGAGATAGCGGAAAAAGGCGTCCTTGCTGTCGATCACCCAGCGCAGGATGGCGGCATGGCGCTCTGCGGGCAGTCCATCCATCAAGAGCCCGGTGCTGAATAGGAGAGAGACGCCTTCTGTCTCGTCTGTCAGGTGACAGGCGAGGAACCGGGTAAGGTCGACCAACGGCATTGCGCCAAGGTCGGCGGGTTGTCCCTGCCGGAGCGGCTCCAGCACATCGCACGCATGGCCTTCGCCCCGTGTGATCGGCCAAACGCGCAGCGCGCCGAGCCCGGTAAGGGGCAGCGGTTCGGACGGGACCAGCCAGACCCGCCAGACCGGCGCGGCATCGGCGGCGTGTTCGCCGCGTTCGCAGCGGAGCGTGAGACCGCTAAGGCAAATCTCACGCCGCGCCTGATCCAAACGCGCTTCGGCGGCTCGTTGCGCCGCATCGGCGGCGGTCGTTTCGTCGTGAACGAACGGCCGCGTTAGCCGGCCAAAGCCCTTGTCGCCGAGGATTTCCTCGACGCTGCCGACCTGCGATCGCTTTCCGGTCAGGGTAGTGAATATCTCGACATTGCTGCCGGTCAGCAGCGCCGGCCGCGTGGCGTTTCCTGAGCCGACCGTGATCGCGGTGTCCCAGCCACGTTCGGCGATGAACGCCTTGGCATGCAGCCCTTGTAGGGCCGATGCGTCCTCCTCCTCGCCATCTTCTGTCGCAGCCATTTCGTCGAGCACGGCCACGCGGGCAAAGCCATCGAGCGTGGCGGCAGGCACCTGGGCGAGTTCGTCGGATCGCCCGATGAAGATGGGCTTTTCGGCGCTGGCCAGCCCAGCGAGCATCGACAAGGTTTGATCGTCGCAGAAGGGCGATACGACGCCCAGCCGAGCGCAGGGTTCCGGGCGCCATGGTTTTCCGCCGAGGCCATTGACGGCGAAGGAGACGCTCTGGAACGGTTCGGGCAGGCTCCATTCGGCGCGGCGCATGTCTCCGGCCAGTTCATCGACGAGGGTCTTCGTTCCGTCGGGAACTCCGGCGGTCGCGAGGTCGGGGAGCTGGCGAAGGAAGTCGGCGACCGGGCGGTTGATGGCTTTGGGCTGCTTGGTGATTACGCCGTCGAGAGTGGCCGCAATGTCCCACGAGCGGTCGCGCGTCAGGTTTCGGGAGAGAATGAGCAGGCGCAAGCGGGCCGGGTCTTCGGGCCGCAGGGGCGTGAAGCGCAGCGCCCACATCTTGGGGTGGAAGGCTCCGCCTTGAGGGGCCGCGACCTCGACGATGATGCGTTCGAGCAGCGAGCAAAGGCGGGAATGCGGCCGCGCGCTCGCCTGGATATGGCCGGCGTCAGTGAAGATGACGAGGCGGCCGGCGATGCGCTCCGCGCCCTCCAGCAACGCCAGTGGATGAGTGAGAATGTCGTCGCGGTTCTCGGCGGCGAAGAGCGCCAGACTGACCGGCACGGCGAGCGCGGTCTCGAAGTCGAGCGAGAAGGTCGTGGCGACCGCCGCGTCGAAGACATAGCTCGCCGGCGGCTGGAGATTGGCGCCGTAGAGCGTTCGCTGTTCGGGATCGAGGCTCCGTCTATTCAGCATGGGCGAGATCCCGCAGGTGGGATTTAGCTTGGGCCCAGCGGAAGCTGAGACGGTCGGCGCCCGATGCGCCGGTCCAGCGGTCGCGGACAGCGTGATTGGCGTAGCGAGACTGGCTGGTTTTGAGCCGGCGTTCGCGTTCCTCAACAGCCCGCCGCGCCGCCGGCGCCGAGATTACCTGCTCCGTTCCAGCCAGAACCAGATCGCGCCACTCGCTCACGAACCGCTTGGCGGCCGGTCGGACGGCATGCGCCGGGTGCTCCACGACATTCCAGAAATCATCGAGCGACCACGCACGGACGGCGTCGGAATCGAGTTCGTCGCTCCAGGCTTCAAGCCGAGTGCGATAATCCTCAATCCAGTCGTCGCGCTGGCGCAGTTCGCTGAGCGCGAGGTTATAGAGCAGCGCTGCGCCGTGCATTACATGGGAGAAGATTTCCCCATGCTGGACGAGGCGGCGCGCAGCGGATGGAAACGCCGACAGATGGGGGTGGGTCCAGATATAGTCGCAGTCCGCATCGATGCCTTCGCGCGCCAGCATCGTGAGCAGCGCGGTGGGCTGGCTGGCGATCAGGCGATCGATGAGGAATTGCGCCTCGTCGGTGGTCAACCGGAAGACGGCGCGCGCAAGCAGATCGTCGGGCATCTGCGGCAAGGCCGGATTCCAGACAGCGGGCGCTTGTGCGCCGGCCAGAGCGTCTTCGCCGCTGGATGCACCGCGCGAGCGGCCACGGCCCCGCAAGGCGATGAACAGACTGTCGAGCGAGCCGGGGAAGACCCGGATGCCCCACGCGCCCAAGCCAGCCCAATAGACGGAACTCGGCAACCGCTGGAGCCGTGGTCCTGCATCCCGGCCGATGATGCCGTTGGACTCACCGCCGGCTTTCAGGGCGTCGGCAAGCCGGATTTCGGTGTCGCGCGCCTCGGTGCGGAGCTGCGCTTCAGAGACGTCGCGCTTTTCCAGCGCCCGATAGAGCCAGGGAATGAACAGCATGTATCGCAGGCGCGTCTGGATCGTGCTCGTGCCCGGAAAGAGATGATCGGCGATGGAATCCCGGATCGCCCCCAGCCCCAGCTCGTCGCGGGTTTCGCGCTCCTGAAAGAGCGCCATGATGCGCTGCGCGCGCTGCCGCTCGGTTTCATCGAAATCGATCCAGGCAAGAGACGACATGGGCTCAGGCCGCCTCGCTCTCGGTCGGCTTCGTCGGCAGGACGGGAATAACGGCGCCCGAGGTCATCAGCACGATCAGTCCGCGCTCGGCGCCGGTCATATTGAGATAGGCCCGCACCTGCGCGCGATAGTGATCGAGCGTTCCCGTTGCCGGCGTCACATCACTTTTCCAGTCGACGACGACGGCGGGGCGGCCCTCGGCTGTCAGGGTTAGGGCGTCGGCGATCCCGGCCGTTGCGGTTTCCACGCCGTCATTCGTCCGGGCGGCATAGACGGGAAATTCGGCCAGAAGACCCGGCCGCAGGGCCGCGATGTCAGGCAGTGCCAGCGTCCGGGCCACGCAGGCGGAAAGTTCCTGCGCCGACAACCCCGTCGCAGGGTCGGCGACCGGAGACCGGCCGAGGGCGCGGATGAGGTCGGCCGCCCGTTCGGTTAGCGCAGCTTCCGCCTCTGGAGTTTCGCCGGTTAGCACCTCTTCCATGAGTTTGTGGAGGATGAGCCCGCGCTCGCGGCCACCCTGCACGAGGGCGGCAGCTTCTAGCTTTGGGGGCTGATCGTCGGCCGATCCCGTCCAGAGCGAGGCTTCTTCTTCCCGCAGTACGGCCCCGGCGGCGTTTTCGTCGCGGCTGGGCGCAAGCCAGGTCAACGGCGTCTGCGCGGCCGCGATGGCTTCGGCTTCGGCGGCGAAGCTCGCGCGGGTCTGGGTGTTGCCCGCGCCTGCACCTGTGGCCGCGAAGCCGGTAGGCAGGTGAGAGACGTCCAGGCCGGGCAGGTCCGCGAGCGACAGATCGACGAGACCGATCCAGGCCGATTTCGATGGCGTGGCGTCGAGCCGAGGCAAGACGAGGAGTTCGCGGGCGCGGGTGGCCGCGACATACCAAAGCCGGATGCGTTCGCGGTCCAGCTCTTCCTTTTCCGCCTGGCGCGCGGTTTCGTATCCTTCGGGCTGGACGCCCAGGACCGGGCAATAGAAGGTCTCGGTCTGGCGGTCGATGACGGCGCTGTCGGGCGCCATGACGCCGGTCATGGTGTTCACCGGAATGACGATCGGCCATTCCAGCCCCTTGGCCGCGTGCATGGTGAAGAGCGCGACCGCTTCTTCCTGCGCGTCGGGCCGGCCCTCGACGGCGCGCGCCTCATCGGACCACGCCGTTGTCATCGCCTCGGCGAAGGCGCGCAGTCCACGCACGGCGTAGCTGGTCGACAGGCTGAGATAGAGATCGACATTGGCGAGCGCGCGCTCGGCCTGACCGCGATGGCGCTCGAGGAGGAGCGGGCGAACGCGCATCACGTCCACGGCCTGCGAGAGCAGTTCGTGCGGGGTCGTGCTGTTACCGCGCCGGGAGAGAGATTGCAGCCGTTCGATGACCTCGCGCGCGAGCGGGTGCGTGATGAGGGCGGGGTCGATGCTGAGATCCAGGCGCGGAATCCGATCCGGCTGTTCCTCCGGCCGCGGAAGCGCCCAGATGATGTCCAGCAAGTTTTCCTCGGTGAGGCCGACCAGAGGCCCGCGCAGGAGCGCGCCGAGCGCCAGCGTGTCGCGGCGATCGGCGAGGACACGGGTCAGCGCAATCAGATCCTGGATTTCCTGGCGGCGGAACAGCCCCTTGCCGGCTTGTGTCGCCACGGGGATGCCGCGGCGTTCCAGGGCTTCCTCATAGCGCCACAGCTCCGCGCCTGTTGGCGCCAGCAAGGCGATGTCGCCCGGCTGACAAGGGCGCTCCGCGCCGCTGCGACGGTCGATGATGGGGTGGCTTTCGATCAGCCGCGCGCACAACTCGGCGACGGCGTCGGCTTCGGCGTCGCGCTGCTGTTCGGCGCTGGCCTTGCCGTTTTCGTCGGCCACGGCGATGTCGAGGGCCGCCACGCACAGGCCGCCTCGATCGTCATGGAACGGGTCGAGAGCGGTGAAACCCGGCTGGCCGTCGGCCGAGAGCACGGCCTCGAAGCGCTCGTTGACGAAGGTGAGGATCGAGGTGCAGGAGCGGAAGTTGGTGGAGATCGACAGGAGGCTGCCGGGGTCCTGGGCGCGGAAGGCATCGCGCGCCTGCACATAGGCGCCGACATCGGCGCCCCGGAAGCGATAGATCGCCTGCTTGGGGTCGCCGACCAGGAAGAGCGCGCCCGGCCGGATTTGGAATCGGGTCCAGTCGGCATCGCCGTCATCGACCGGCTCGCCGCACAACCGCCAGAAGATTTCGGTTTGCAGGGGATCGGTGTCCTGGAACTCGTCGACGAGGACATGGGCGAAACGCTGCCCCAGCGCTCGGCGCACGGTGTCGTGGTCGCGCAGCAAGTCGCGCGCGGCGAAAATCAGATCGTCGAAATCGAGCTGGGCGCTGGCGCGCTTGTGGTCGCGATAGCGTTGCAGGATCGGACGCGCTTCATCGATCAGCGCCGCCAGGGCATGGCCGGCGACGGCCTGCGTTAACGCAACCCAGGCTTCGCAACAGGCGGTGTAGTGGGTCTCAGCGGTGTCGTTCAGCCGGTCGCCGTCGGCCTTGGAGAGACCGGCTTGTTTAGCTGCGGCGGCCCATTTTCCCTTCTTGCGGTAGGAGGCGAAGGCGCCAGTCTTGGTGCAAAGGTCCGGGTGGGGCCGCGAGGTCAGGAGCCGGACGAGGCCCGCAGGCGTCGCGGAATCGGGACCGTTCGCCACGGCGGTCGCCATTTCGGCCAGGCGCTCGACGATCGTCACCGTTTCGGGCTCGGCCGCGGCCGCGCCATCCATGAAGCCCGCGAAATCCGCCGCGGTCTGCCGGAACGCCGTCAGGTGGCCATCAAGCGGAGAGACGGGAGGGGCCGAGAGCGTGGGGCGGCGGCGCAGATTCTCGGCGATCTTGTGGATGAGCGCTACAGTCTCGCCGGGGCTGTAGAGCACCATCTCGGCCAGGATACCGCCTTGGCCGCCGGACAGGCGTTCGCGCAGCCAGCCATCGACAATTTCAAGGAAGGTGAGATCGGCCTGATTACGATCCATGACGCTGGCGCCGGGATCGATGTCGGCCTCCGCCGGATAGGGCTTGATCAGTCGCTGGCAGAAGCCGTGGATGGTCGAGCAAGTGATTTCGTCGATCGCGGCGCTGGCGGCGGAGAGATTGTCGCGATGGGCCTGGGACAGCCCATCGGGCAGCGCCACGCGCAGCTCGGTCGCGATCGTGCCGGCGGAGAGATCTGCGACGAACTCGCGGACACGCGACAGCAGCTCGCTCGCGGCGAGTTCGGTGAAGGTGACGGCGGCGATGGAGCGCGGGGCGACGCCTTCGGCCAGCATGGCGGCGATGCGGCCGGCCATGACGGCGGTCTTGCCTGAGCCCGCGCCGGCCTCGACCAGAATCGAGCGATCATGGAGGCTGATCGCATCGCGGCGCGCGCCGTCGTCTTTCAGCACCTTGGACACGCTGCTCATCATTTCGCCTCCCAGACCTGAGCGACTTCGCCCAGCCGCTCCGTCGCGGCCGGCATTTTGCGTTTGCAGTAGGTGGCACTGGCGTTGGCCGGCAGGGCGAAGGCGAGGTCGTCATAGTCGCCGCCGGTATCCGGGCCAGGCAGGGCCGCACCTCCGACGAGACTCGACCGTGCCGCGCGCAGATAGCCCGTGATCTCCGCGAGCACGGCCTCGGGATCGTCGAGTTGGAGATCGACGGGCTCGCGCGGGTAGAGCAGCGAGGCGCTGATGGCGACGTCGTCGCCGAGGAGCGTCTTCACCGCGAAAGCGTAGAGACACCGCTGAAGCTCGCGCCCGCCATTGAGGCGGATGTCGCCGCGCGGCGGCCGTCCGGTCTTGTAGTCCCGCACGAGGGCGCGCTTGCCGTCGGCCGAGATGTCGAGCCGGTCGATATAGCCAGCGATGTTGAAGCCTGTGTCGGGAATCGTGACCGGCGTGCTCGCATCCCAGGGCGTCTTCGCGTCGGATTTCGGTTCCGAGCCGCCGAACGGCACTTCGCCATAGGCGCGCGCTCCGGGCTGGACCTCATCGCCATAGGATAGGGCTCGGCCCGCCATCACGCGGGCGTCGTCGAGGGTTCGACCCCAGATGACGGCCGGCGGAACCGGACGCTCGCTTTCCCAGTCGGCGGCGACGGCCTGCGCGGCTTGCGCCACCGCCGCCTCGATGGTCTCCGTGTCGGCGGAGGCAAGGCCGCCGCCGATTTCTAGGTCGCGCAAAGCGCGATCGAGAACCATGTGGACGAGATCGCCAATCCCGAGCGCGTCGAGGACGAGCGGTTCGGCGCTGCTCTGCGGCTCACGCCATCCGAACGCATAGACCCACACGAAGCTTAGCGGATTGCGGAGCAAGCGGCGCAGCGAGCTGGCCGACTGGGTGCGGCCGAGGATGGTGAGAACGAGCGGATGATCCGCCCGCACATGCCCGTCATGAGGAGTGATTTCGGCCTGCCGCCAGTCGCGCCAGCAGCCCTGCGCGCCGACCGCCTGCGGATCGGTGGCGAACTCCCGGGGCCGGGCCATGAGGCGGTCGGTCTCGCTGAAGGCGTGCGCTGGCGTTGCATTGCGGCGCAGATAGATTTCGTCGCCACGCCCGGCGAGCAGAGGGCTGCGACCCAGAAGACGCCCGTCGCTGTCGCGCCGGGCGCGAGAGAGAATGACGGTATCGGCCGTCGTGGCGAGGATGGTCTCGAAATCGCGGCGGTCGGCGAGATTGACCGGCAGCGGATCGAGCATCGGGGTCGGGATGATGTGGTCCGGGATCAGCCGGTCCTCGGCAATCCCAAGCGGCCAGCGCGAGGAATTGAGCCCGAGGAGCCGCACGTAGCGGCGGGGCGACGCGGCGAGCGCGCTGGCCGGCATCCAGGCGACGCAGACGCACGCCTCCAGTCCGTCGTCCTGCTTCAGGGTTTCCAGCGTCGCATCGATCGAGGCGGCGGGGCCGGCGAGGAGCGCCTTGCGCCAGATCGCGAGCGCGCGGCCCTTGAGGAAGGCTTCTCCGATCTCGCTAGCGGCATCCGGCCCTTTCGCCAGAGTCTCAATCGCTGCGCGCAGCGCCGGAACATGGTCGGCACCATCGGGCCAGTCTTCCGGCATCAATCGGGCCAGCAGACGGTTCCAGGCGCCCGGCATCGAAAGCGGTGCATCGGTCGGCAGGACCCGCAGCCAGCCTTCGGGCAGGGTCTCGAAAGGCCCGCTATCCCGGCAGAACGCCGCGAGGCGCCGCAGCCGCGACTGCGACAGGCCACGGACCACGATGTCGGCCAGCGCGGCGGCGGCCTGGCCCTCGCGGGTGGTGACGGTGCGGACGCCGTGAATGAAGTGCAGGTCGATGTTGGCGTCGGCGCGCAGGGCCAGGAAATGATCGTCATAGTCGGCGGGCGAGGCGGTCGCGATGGCGATCTCCGAGGGCGAGACGCCCGAGGCGAGCAGGCTGCGCGCCCAACGCATCGCCTCGATAGCCTCATGATAGGCTGTCGCTGCGCTGACCGTGCTGATCCCAGGGTCTTGCGCCGGTGCACGCGTGACCGTTACGCCGGTGCCGCTCAGCCATGCGGGAATGCTCCTCGGGCCGGCCGTCCACTGCACGGGGATATGGGCCGTGAGGGCCTGGAGCAACGGCCGCCAGCAAGGCGAGAGTTCGGTAAGGCCGGCGATCTCCATCGGGCCGAGGACGGCCGGCGCATGGCCGATTCGGGCGGTTGCGGCGGCGACGATGTCGAGAGGTCGCATCATACCGGGCGGAAGCTGGTCGAGGACGGCCGCTTCCAGCCGCGCGATAGCGGCGAGACGGGGATGATCGGCCGCGTGTGCGGCAAGATCGATGCCTGCGCGCCAGGCTTTATGGAGCGTGTCAGCTGCCGCGTCGATCATGCCGGGAAGAGCCTTGATGCTCTCCAACTCGCCCATAGGCGTAGTGGGTAGGGCTACCTGGATGGCCGCGCGGAGGCTCTCGTCGTCGATAGGGCGGGCGAAGCCGCCCGCCAGCCGGACGGCGGCCTGCTCGAAGGACATGATCTGAAGGCCGTGGCGACCGTCGCGGCCCGCCGTCAGCCGGCTCTCCCGCATGGCGAGGCGGCCGTGAACGACCAGGGTGGATCGATACGCGATGGTCATGGCCGTCCTCCTTCCGGGCGCTGCTTGGGGCCGGACGGCGTGCTAGCGGTCTGACGTTCCAAGCTGTGTCGCTGCATGTTCCGCCCCTTGCCCCTGCCCGATCGCCCATTGACGAAAGCCCATAATGGAAATAATAATTACACGGACTATGATTTGTGTCCATATAGTTTTTATGCCCACTTACACGAGGCGGAAGCAATGGCAGAGGCCGCGACGGCGTTAAAATGGGGGGTGGGCCGCCGACTCGAATTCATCGAGTTCCGGCTGTTCTGGGAGGGCTCGATCAACCGGGCTGACCTCGTGGAGGTGTTCGGCGTGTCGGTTCCGCAGGCGTCCAAGGATTTGACGCTCTATCAGGAGCGAGCACCGGGCAACATGGAGTATGACACCCGCGCCAAGCGCTACGTCGCCGCCGAAAAGTTCGTTCTGCGCTTCCTTGAGCCGGACCCTTACATCTACCTCTCGCAGCTTCGCTCGGTTGCCGAAGGGGCCGTGCCCGCAAGCGATTCGTGGATTGCGGCACTTCCTAGCGCCGATGTCGCGCTGACACCCAGGCGAGACATCGACATCGCGGTCCTGCGCAAGATTCTCGACGCCAACCGCGAGGGCGCCTCCCTCGACATCTTCTATCAGTCTATGAACAAGGCGCGGCCGGACCCTATCTGGCGTCGGATCACGCCGCACGCCTTTGGCTATGACGGGTTCCGCTGGCACGCGCGGGCCTATTGTCACCTTGAACACAAGTTCAAGGATTTCCTGCTGCCGCGCATCCTCGACGTTGGCGCCAAGGGCGAACCGGGCGTGTTGGGTGAGCAGGACTGGCTCTGGAACAACTATTTCGACGTCATTGTTGGCCCACATCCAGCACTCACACCGAGCCAGAAGAAGGTCGTCGCCAAGGATTATGGATTAGATCAGGGAAATGGCGTGCTGACGGTCCGTTATGCAATGCTCTTCTATGTTTTGAAGCGTCTTGGTTTGCTTGGTGACGCTGCAAAGCAGAGCGCCCATACGCAGCATATCGTGACAATAAACCGCAAGGAAACTGAAGCCGCGCTTGAGAGGGCGGAGCTTCAGCTATGAACGAAGCAGGGGGCGCCGACTGATGGGGGCAAGGCTCGAAGAAGTAAAGAACGGCGCATCTGTGCGAGGCGTTGCCTCGGCGCAAGCTGTGCATGTCATTTCAGTCGACTGGATCGGCGATCAGGCGATCAATGTCGTTTTCCGCGATCACAACGGCGCGGTGGCCGAAACTGTTCTTTACCGGGATGATGAGCATCGCCTCGAGGTCGAGCAGAGCGGGCGGCCCTGGTCGTTCGACGCCGATGGCGGGCTGCTGCGTCTGGTGACGGAAGCCAATCGCATCAAGCTGGCGCATTATTTCGACCCTTATCTGGCGATCCATACGAGTCTGGTCGATCCACTTCCGCACCAGATTTCGGCCGTCTATGGCGAGATGCTGCCGCGGCAGCCGCTCCGCTTCCTCCTCGCCGACGATCCCGGCGCCGGCAAGACGATCATGGCCGGGCTGCTGATGAAAGAGTTGATCGCCCGCAGCGATCTTGAACGCTGCCTCGTCGTCGCGCCGGGCAGTCTGGTCGAGCAATGGCAGGACGAACTCGGTCAGAAGTTCAATCTCGAGTTCGACATTCTCTCCCGCGACATGATCGAAAACTCGCGGTCAGGCAATCCGTTCGGCGACCGGGATCGACTGATCGTCCGCCTCGACGTGCTTGCGCGCAACGAGGAGCTTCAGGAGAAGCTCATGAGCGCGCGCGAATGGGATCTGATTATTTGCGACGAAGCGCATCGCATGTCGGCCACCTATTTTGGCGGCGAGGTCAAATATACCCGGCGCTATCAGGTCGGCCAGAAGCTCGGCCAAGTTTGCCGCCACCTACTGCTCATGTCGGCAACGCCGCATAATGGCAAGGAAGAGGACTTCCAGCTTTTCATGGCGCTGCTCGATGGCGACCGGTTCGAGGGCCGGTTCCGCGATGGCGTCCACTATGCCGACACCGAAGACATGATGCGGCGGCTGACCAAGGAGGAACTGCTCAAGTTCGATGGCCGGCCGCTCTTCCCCGAGCGGCGGGCGCGCACAGTCAAGTATCAGCTCTCGGAAGGGGAAGCCGCGCTCTACACTGCCGTCACCGAATATGTTCGCACCGAGATGAACCGCGTGCAGCGCTTCGCTGAAGGGGATGGGAAGAAGCGTAACAATGTCGGCTTCGCCTTGCAGATCCTTCAGCGGCGCCTCGCCTCATCCCCGGCTGCCATCTACCAGTCCCTTAAGCGGCGCCGCGAACGGCTGGAGAATGAGCTGGGCGAAGCGCGCCTTGCCGCCAAGGGACGCCGGGCCAGCACATCTGAATCGGCAATCAACGCCGATATGCTCCGAAACATCGAGGAATATGGCCAGGAGGAGATCGACGAGCTTGAGGATCTGATCTCTACAGGCGCGACGACGGCCGAGACGGTCGAGCAACTCGCCCTGGAAGTCGAAACGCTGAAGGGCCTGGAGACGATGGCGCTTGGTGTGCTGCGCTCCGGCGTGGATACGAAGTGGAGCCAGCTCAATCGTATCCTCGACGACGATCTGATGGTCGACGCGGCCGGCAATCGCCGCAAACTGATCATCTTCACCGAACCCAAGGACACGCTCCATTACCTGCTCGACAAGGTGCGTGCGCGGCTTGGCAATCCCGAGGCTGTGGAAGTGATCCATGGCGGCGTTTCGCGTGAAGAGCGGCGCAAGGTCGTCGAGCGCTTCATGCAGGACAAGGACATGCTGGTCCTGATCGCCAACGACGCGGCCGGCGAGGGTGTGAACCTTCAGCGGGGCCACCTCATGGTCAACTACGACCTGCCGTGGAATCCGAACAAAATCGAGCAGAGGTTTGGTCGTATCCACCGCATCGGCCAGACCGAGGTTTGCCACCTCTGGAATCTCGTCGCGGCCGATACGCGTGAGGGTGAGGTTTATGCCCGGCTGCTCGAAAAACTGGAGGCCGCGCGCGAGGCGCTAGGCGGCCGTGTTTATGACGTGCTCGGCGAATTGTTTGATGGCGTGGCGCTCAAGGATTTGCTGTTCGAGGCGATCCAGTATGGCGAGAAGGAAGAGGTCAAGGCGCGCTTGTTCCAGCAGGTCGATGGCGCCGTCGATCAGGCGAACCTGCTCGAACTGCTGCGTCGTCGCGCACTGACCAACGACACTATGCCGGAGGCTAGGGTCGAGGAACTGCGGCTCGAAATGGAGCGCGCCGAAGCGCTGCGCCTTCAGCCGCACCATATCCAGAGCTTCTTTGTCGAGGCGTTCCAGCATCTGGGCGGCCGGATCAAGCGCCGGGAGGAAGGGCGTTGGGAGATCATGCACGTCCCGGTGCGCATCCGCGAGCGGGATCGTCAGATCGGGACCGGTGCGCCGCTTCAGACGCAGTATGAGCGGATCTGCTTCGAGAAGGACAAGATCAACCAGCAGCCGGTCGCCGCCTTCGTCTGCCCCGGCCATCCGTTGCTCGAAGCGGTGATCAGCCTGATCCGCGAGCAGTATGAGCAGATCATGCGGCAGGGCGCTATCCTGGTGGACGACACCGACGCCGGTGTCGCGCTGTCGGCGATCTTCCTGTTAGAGCACACCGTCCAGGACGGTCGCGTCACCAGCGCCGGCAAGCCGCATGTGATTTCGCAACGGCTTCAATTCGCCGCGATCGACAAGGCCGGAAACACCGTCAACGCCGGCATCGCGCCGCATTTGAATCTGCGGCCGGCTAAGCCGGAGGAGATCGCCAGCGTGCGCGAGCTCCTGGACGAAAGTTGGCTGACCACAGATCTGGAGAAGGCCGCGATCCGGTTCGCGACGGTCGAGCTGGCCCAGGGTCACGTCGCTGAGGTCAAGGCGCGGCGCCTGCCCGAGATCGAAAAGGTCGAGCAGGAAGTTCGCGCCCGGCTCAAGAAGGAGATCAACTACTGGGACTCGCGCGCCTTCGAGCTGAAGGAAGAGGAGCGGGCGGGCAAGAAGACACGGGTGAACTGGCAGAACGCGCAACGTCGGGCCGAAGACCTGGCGGATCGCCAGAAGCGCCGGATGGATCAGCTTGAACGGGAGCGGTTCATTTCATCACAACCGCCGCGCGTGCGAGGCGGCATGGTCGTCATTCCGCGTGGGCTGTTGGAAGAACGTCAGACGCCAAGCGTTCCGAACCATTTCGCGGAAGACCCCGCTGCTCGTCGGGCGATCGAGCTTGCGGCGATGGAAGCCGTCATGGCAGCCGAGCGGGCGCTGGGTAATGAGCCGGCCGACGTCTCGGCCCAGAAGATCGGCTACGACATCGCCTCGCACGATCCGAAGTCGGGGCATCTGCGCTTCATCGAGGTCAAGGGACGTATAGACGGTGCGGATAGCGTGATGATCACGAGGCAGGAGGTCATCACCTCGCTGCACGAGCCGGAGAAGTTCATCCTGGCGATCGTCTCCGTCAACGCTGGCTTCGCTCACGCTCCGCGTTATGTGCGCGGCGCGCTTGTGGAACGGGAGCCGTCGTTCCTCGAAACCGCGATTCAGTTCGACCTTCAGCGTCTGCTGGAGCGGGCGGAGGCTCCGTTGTGACAGCGAACGCGCATTTGGCGGCAGCCTCGGGAGCTTGGCCCGATTATTTCCAGTCGATCCAGGAGCGCGCCACCAAGCGTTGGGATCAGCTCGATGCTGACCCGGAGCTGGCTGGTCCTTGGCACCAGCTCTTCAAGCAAGTGCAGAGCCCCAGGCACATTCTGTCCGAGTTGCTCCAGAACGCCGACGACGCCGGCGCCAGCGAAGCGCGTGTGTCGATCGAGGACGATCGCTTCGTGTTCGAGCACAATGGCGAGGACTTCATTGAGGCCCATTTTGCCTCGATTTGTCGCTTCGGCTATTCCAACAAGCGCGCCCTGCACACGATCGGCTTTCGCGGGATCGGCTTCAAAAGCACGTTCAGCCTGGGCGATCGGGTTGAACTGTTCACCCCGACGCTGGCGGTGGCCTTCGAGCGTGTGCGGTTCACCCAGCCGCATTGGATCGATAGCCGTCGTCCGACAACGGGAACCACGCGCGTCGAAGTAGCGATTGCCAACCTGCTGCTGCGCCGAGAAGTCGAGAAGAACCTCGACGAGTGGCTGAAGAGCCCGGTGTCATTGCTGTTCTTCAAGAAGATCCGCCGCCTTCAGGTCGGCGACAGCGAGGTGCATTGGCAGAGCCTTGGGCCTGGCCCCATCGCCGAGAGCGAATGGATGGCTTTGGATGAGAAAGCGGAAGATCCCTTCCTCCTCGTGCGGTCGGGCGAGGAATCCTTTCCGGCCGAGGCGCTCGACGAGATCCGCAAGGAGCGGATGCTGGGGGCAGAGGATAGTGGTGATTTCCCACCCTGCCGGGTGGAGATCGTGCTGGGTGCGAAGGGCCGCCTCTATGTCGTGCTGCCGACCGGCGTCGAAACGGCGCTGCCTTTTGCCTGCAATGCGCCCTTCATCCAGGACCCGGCGCGTCTCAAGATCAAGGACCCGGAGACCTCACCAACCAATCGCTGGCTGCTGAACCGCGCCGGCGAGTTAGCCGCCAGCGCCATGATGGAGTGGCTGGAGCAGGCGAAGACTGGCCCCCAGGACCGTGCGGACGCCTATGGTTTGCTGCCGGACGTCGACCGTGAGGCGGCTTCGCTCGAGGGGGCGTGCGGCGCGATCGTCGAACTGGCTTTTGACGCGTCCATCGAAGGCCGACCGATCCTCCTGACCGAGGAGGGGAGACTGGTCGAGGCAAAGGCCGCGATCACCGTTCCGCGGCCTGTCTTCGACATCTGGCCGGCTGACCAGGCGATGGCGCTGCTCGACGCCAAGTCCCGGCCGGCGCTTTGCCAACATGTCTCAGCCAAGAATCGGACCAAGCTCGTTCACTGGGGGCTGATCGAGGAGTTCTCGAAGTCGGACTTGCTTGAGCGTCTGCGCAGCAGCCATCTGCCGAAACCGGCGACCTGGCGTCACCTTCTGAACCTGTGGATCTATATCGCGCCCGAGGTGACGGGATGGCAGTGCCATGATGCCGACGCCCTGCGGATCGTGCCTGTGCAGGGCAAGGAGGTGCTCTATGCGGCATCGGAGATCGTTCGGCTCGGCGAAAAGAAGTTGCTTCAGTCGGAAGGGGACTGGGAGTTCCTCGCCAGCCATCTGATCGTCCTCAACCAGAACTGGACCCGATTCCTCGCCGATCAGCGCCGTGACAAGGCTGAGGGCGGAACCCGCAACGATTCCGTCGAGGCGGCCTTCGCGGTGCTAGAGGAGATCGGCCTCGACGGGACGAGCGACGTCAACGCGGTGATCGAGCGGGTCGCCGCCGACTATTTCGGCTCTGGCGAACCGAAACTCGTCGAGTGCGTCCAGCTTGCCCAGATCGCAGCCAAGCTCGGCGTCACGATCGGCGACTCTTTCCGATACGCCTGCGCCGATCGAACACTCCGAGGGATCGGCAAGGGAGTGTTGTTCGACGAGAATGGCGGGCTGGAGGAGCTACTGCCGGAGGCCGCCCGAAAGACGCAGCTCCTGCACGGTGACTACGTCGCGAGCTTCAAGTCCTGCACGCGGGAGGATTGGCTGCGCTGGGTGTCGTCTGGCCGGTCGGGGCTTCAGACAATGGCGCCCCTGGTCCAGAAGCGGCAGAGCCTTTACGGGCGACAGCAGCTCACATCGGAGGTGCAGGCGCGTGGCGCCCGCAGCGCGCTCTATTATCCCTACGTCACCAACCAGTTCGTCGTTGAGGACTGGGATTTCCCTACGGATTATTGGCGGCATTGGGAGGGATTGGCAAAGACGGACGCAGGTATCTGGGCGAAGATCGTCGGCAAGATCCTGGATCAGCGCGACACCTATTGGTCGCGGGCGGTCAACGCTCGCTTTTCACAGGTGGCAACCACCGGGTCCACGCGATCGGTTTCATCGGACCGCCTGCTGACCGACTGGCTGTTGAAGCTGCGGGCCAAGCCCTGCCTTCCCGACACGCGCAACATGATCCAGCTTCCGGCGGACCTGGTACGCAGAACACCGGAGACGGAGGCGCTGATCGATGTCGAGCCCTTCGTGCATGGGGTGCTTGATCGCGAAACGACGCGCCCGTTGCTCGATCTTCTCGGTGTCAGAAGCACGCCGAGTGGTCCTGGACGCTTGCTCGACCGGTTGCGCGCCCTGGCCAAATCCGGCAGGGCTCCGGCCCACGAGGTCGAGAAATGGTATCGCCGCCTCGATCAGATGCTCGACGGATGCTCGACCGTCGATGCACAGAACATCAGAGCCGCCTTCAAGGCGGAGAAGCTAATCCTCGCCCAGGACGGGACGTGGGCGACTTCCGGCGGCATCTTCCTGGCGGGGGACGAGGAGGATGTTCCCGGCGCGGCGGTTGTGCGCGCGTCGGTCCTCGATCTCAGCCTGTGGCACCGTGTCGGTGTCGCCGATCGCCCGTCGGCGGACCTGGCGCTGCAATGGCTCGGGACGCTGGCCTCGGGAAAGGCGTTGTCGACCGACGACGCCCGGCGTGTTCGCACGCTGTTGGTCCGTTACCCGACCCGTATCTGGGAGGAATGCGGACACTGGCTGAACCTCGTGGGCGAGTGGGCGCCGGTCGAGACGCTCGCCTATGGCCTGAGCATGCAGACCCTGTTCCGGTGGAGTCACCTGCACGAATGGGTCAAGCGCAAGACTGCCGATTTTCAGCGCCTGTTAGGGGAGATCGTGCAGGCGTCGCCTTTCTCGGCGTTGCCGGCGTTATCGGACCTTGTCGAGGAGCGCTTCAATCAGCCGTCGCTGCTGGCCGGTATGGAAGATCGCAGCGCCTGGCTCACGGCGTTCGGGGCGCAGCTCGGACGGATCGAACTTGCCGATGCCGCCGAGACCGTGCGTGTGCGGGCGCTGGCGGAAGCGATCGCGGCAACGAGTTGGGTCCAGACCCCCAAGCTGGAGGTCGTACCCTATCTTGATGGCGTCCCCGCGGGGACGGCGCGGCTTACCGACATACTGTGGCTCGAGGGCAAGCTGTTCGTCAGTCCGCTGTCCAAGGCCAAGCTCGCGAAGCGGGTGCCGGAAGAGATCGGCAGGAACCTCAGCGCAGATATTCGCGCGGCGTTGGCCTATGCGTTCGAGCGCTCGCCGTCGGACATCAGGGAATATCTCGAAGAGAATTTCACCCTCGGCCCCGAGCACATCATCGTCGCAGCGATGGCCCAGCCCGTCAGCGAACCCGATGATGACGATGGTATCGACGGGGTTGCGGAAGAGGCGAACAGCGATGGCGAGCCGGTCGCTGGGGAAGATCTCTACCTGGAAGAGGATGAGCCCGAAACGCAGCCCACAGCTCGGCCATCGGCCGGGGAGCCAGAGCGAGAGCTGATCGAAACGGAGGTGACGACCAGGCCTCGGGCCGCGCCGAAGCCGCCTCGTCCGAGCGTGATGGCGCGGTTTGCGTTAGTCCAAGGCTATAAGGCTGATGGCGAGGATCGCTTCTTCCATGCGGACGGAAGCTGGATCGGTCGTGGCAACGGCACGCGCTTTCCGTGGGAGCGCCGCTCGGCGGGCGGCGAGATCCTGCGGCACTACTATCCCAAAGACCATTGCCTGGAGCACGAACCGCTCCAGCTTGAAGCCGACGTCTGGGGCCTGCTGGACCAGAAGCCGGACCTCTATTCGTTCATTCTCATCAACCCGGAAGGTGGTCCCGTCGAAATGACGGGCGCCCGCCTGCGCGCTCTGCGCGACGGCGGCGAACTGACCATCCATCCCGCAACCTACAGGCTTGTTTATGACCTCGACGACTAACACCAAGAAGAAATTGATCGAGGTTGCGATCCCGCTCGAAGCGATCAACGCCGCCTCCGCACGCGAAAAGTCGATCCGGCACGGGCATCCGTCCACGCTGCATCTGTGGTGGGCGCGTCGGCCGCTAGCGGCGTGCCGCGCCGTATTGTTCGCCCAACTTGTCGATGACCCGTCGAGCGACCTCGGAAAATTTCCCACGCATGAAGCGCAGGAGGCCGAGCGCAAGCGCCTGTTCGGCATCATTGAGGAATTGGTGAAGTGGGAGAACTCGACCAACGAGGAGGTGCTGGAACGTGCCCGCGCCGAGATCCGCAAAAGCTGCGGTGACGAATTGCCGCCGGTCTATGATCCGTTCTCGGGCGGTGGATCGATTCCGCTGGAGGCGCAGCGTCTCGGTCTGCCGGCCTATGGGTCTGATCTGAATCCGGTCGCGGTGATGATCGGCAAGGCGATGATCGAGATCCCGCCGAAGTTCAAGGACAAGGAGCCGATCCATCCCGGCGCGAAGGACCGGCAGTTCTATCGCAACGCCGAGGGCCTGGCGGAGGACGTCAAATACTATGGCGAGTGGATGCGCGAAAAGGCGTGGGAGCGCATTGGGCATCTCTACCCGCAAGCGGACCTGCCCAAGCATTTGGGCGGCGGCAAGGCCACCGTCGTTGCCTGGATATGGGCGAGGACTGTTCCGAGCCCCGACCCCGCGTTTGCGGGTGTGTCGGTGCCAATTGCATCGAGCTTCCTGCTCACCCCTATGAAAGGGAAAGAGGCGTGGATCGAGCCAGTAGTCGATAAAGCTGCAAAGACCGTAGTCTATAAAATTAGGCAGGGCGGAACTGTTGATGAATTAAATAAAGCTAAGGACGGCACTAAGTCTGGACGAGGTGCAAATTTCGTATGCGTTCTGTCCGGGACGGCAATTACTCCTGAATATGTAAAAGAGACCGGACGTGCCGGCAGGATGGGGCAAGCCCTGATCGCCATAGTGGCAGAAGGAAAAGGCGGTAGATATTTTGTCGAGGCCACGGCTGACCATGAGGCGATAGCCTTTTCCACCAAGCCAAGCTGGAAGCCAGAAACGGCACTGCCCGCCGATCCACGGAATTTTTGGACGATCGACTATGGGCTGACAACATTTGGAAGCCTTTTTACGGATCGCCAGCTGGTAGCTCTGAATACCTTTTCTGACCTGGTTGAAGAAGTCAGGCAGAGGGTAGAAGAGGATGCCATCGCTGCTGGCTTGTCGGCGGATGGTGTCGAGCTGCGAAACGGCGGAACTGCTGCGAAAGCCTATTCCGAGGCTGTCAGTGTATATTTATCTTTTTTGACTTCTAAACTCGCCGATAAGGGATCGACTATTTGTACCTGGGATGCCGGACCTGCATCCAACAAATCGGCTTCAGGTCGATCGGCACGAGTGGCTACGGTTCGTGTGACCTTTGGGCGGCAGTCGCTACCGATGACCTGGGATTTCGCAGAGGTTAATTTCTTCAGTTCGTCGGTGGGGGCGCTAGAGACGGTTCTGAAAACACTCGCAACTCCAATCCAATATTTCCCACCTCAAGCTCCTTCTGGATCTATTGTGCAGCACGATGCGCAGACGGTGGATCTTCCTTTAGGCGCTGTGATTTCGAGCGATCCGCCATACTATGACAATATCGGTTATTCGGATTTATCGGACTTTTTCTTTTGTTGGTTGCGCCCGTCTCTGAGGAAGATTTTTCCAGATATCTTTGGCCTCTTGGCTACGCCGAAGACGGAGGAGCTTGTTGCAACTCCATACCGTCATGAAGGAAAGGGTTCTGCTGAGGCATTTTTCTTGGCAGGAATGCGTTCTGCCATTCGCAATATGGCTTTGAAGTCGTCGGATAAATTTCCGGCGACGATTTACTATGCCTTCAAGCAGAGTGAAGTCTCACAAGAAGGTATTAGTTCGACTGGATGGGCGACCTTTCTTCAGGCCGTGATTGAGGCTGGTTACGCTGTTGTGGGCACTTGGCCGGTCAGAACGGAGATGGCGAGCCGGATGATTGCTTCCGGCACGAACGCTCTTGCAAACTCGGTGGTCTTGGTTTGCCGGAAAAAGGAAGCCACTGCCGAAACCATCACCCGTGCTGAGTTCATCCGGGCATTGAAACGCGAGCTACCGCCATCGATCGCCGAGCTTCAGGCCGCCAACATCGCGCCGGCCGACATGCCGCAGTCGGCCATCGGTCCCGGCATGGGCGTGTTCTCGCGCTACAAGGCTGTGCTGGAGTCAGACGACAATCCGATGAGCGTGAAAACGGCGCTTCAGCTCATCAACAAGGAACTCGACGAATACCTGGGCGGTATCCAGGGCGAGTTCGACCCAGACACGCGCTTCGCTATCACCTGGTTCGAGCAGAACGGGCTGAAGTCCGGCGAGTACGGCACGGCCAACAGCATCGCGACGGCGCGCGGTATTTCGGTTGAAAGCGTCAAGCACGCCGGGATTGTAGAAAGCGCCGCCGGCAAGGTGCGTATCCTCGCGCGCGACGAACTCGACGAGGACTGGGACCCGGAAGACGATCGCCACCTTACGGTGTGGGAGTGCCTCCAGCATCTTGTCAGACTGCACGAGAAGGACGGCATCTCCCATGACACTGCCGTCCTGCTGAAGAAGATCAGCGCCCAGGCCGAGGCAGTGAAGGATCTCGCCTACTGCCTCTACGACATCAGCGCTAATAAGCGGAAGGATGCGAAGGAGGCCACGGCCTACAACGCCCTGATCGCCGATTGGACCGAGCTGACAAAGGCTGCGGCGGCCATCCACGACACAAGCGGCGATCGTCAGATCCGGCTGGATATTTAAGGGGGAACGGAACGTGGCAAAAAGCACGCGCCAATATGTGTTTGAAGGGATGGAACTGCTGCCGACGGCGCTGATTCCCTTCGTCGAAAAGCGGCTCGAAACCTCCCTCAAGGGGCATTGGCAGATCCAGGTCATCGAGAAGCTGCCGAGCCTGCGGCCGAACAGTAATGGTGAGGTCGGCTGGGACCAGGCCGCGCTGTTCAACGCCATGGATCGCTTTTGGAGCGAGGCGTTCAAGGCGGTGCTTGGTCGCGCCGAACGCTCGCTGGTCAACGAGCTGGGTGACGTCCGCAACAAGCTCTCGCACAATGAGACCTTCACCTACGACGACGCCGAGCGTGCGCTCGATTCCATGCGTCGGTTGATGGAGGCGATCAGCGCCGGCGAGACGGCCGAGCAGCTCGGCAAGATGCGCGATACCATCCTGCGCACGAAGTTCACCGAGCTGGCGCGCAATGAGGAACGGCGGAAAACCCAGCGCCTCGAAATCTCGGTCGAAACCGTGGCGGGCTTGCTGCCGTGGCGCGAGGTGGTCGAGCCGCACCAGGATGTCGCCACCGGTGAATTCCAGCAGGCCGAGTTCGCGGCCGACCTCGCCAAGGTGCATTCGGGCAGCGCGCCGCCGGAATATCGCGACCCCCGCCAGTTCTTCAGCCGCACCTATCTGACGGACGGCTTGAGCGCGCTGCTGATCGGGGCCGCGAAGCGGCTGTCCGGCAGCGGCGGCGATCCCGTCGTCGAACTGCAAACCAACTTCGGCGGCGGCAAGACACACTCGATGCTGGCCCTCTATCACATGGCCGGCACGACTCCGGTCCAGGACCTCTCCGGCCTGGATCAGTTGCTCGAAAAGCAGGAGCTGAGCGTTCCCAAAGACATCAAGCGCGCGGTGCTGGTCGGCACCTCGCGTGGGCCGCAGGATGTTCTCAGCGCTGAAGGTGGCCGGAAGATTCGCACGACCTGGGGTGAGTTGGCCTGGCAGCTCGGCGGCACCGAAGCTTTCGACATGGTGGCAGAGAATGACGCCAGCGGCATTGCGCCGGGATCGAACCTCCTGGAGGCGCTTTTTAAGAAATATGCGCCGTGCTTGATCCTGATCGACGAATGGGTCGCCTATCTGCGGCAGATCTACAAGGTTGAAGGACTGCCATCCGGCTCGTTCGACGCGAATCTGTCCTTCGTCCAATCGCTGACCGAAGCGGTCAAGGCCAGTCCGGGTACATTGCTGGTCGCTTCCTTGCCAGCATCTCAAATCGAGGTCGGCGGCGAAGGCGGTGCAGAGGCGCTGGCCCGCCTCAAGCAGACCTTCAGTCGTGTGGAATCCTCGTGGCGACCCGCGAGCCAGGAAGAGAGCTATGAGATCGTCCGGAGACGGCTGTTCAAGGACATCCCCGGCGACAAGTTCCATCACCGTGACAACACGCTGAAGCAGTTCGCCAAACTCTACCGGGAGAACACCAACGATTTCCCTCAAGGGTGTGCGGACGAGGACTATCGGCGCAAGCTGGAGAAGGCCTACCCGATCCATCCCGAGCTGTTCGACCAGCTCTATACGAGCTGGGGGTCGCTCGAGAAATTCCAACGGACGCGCGGTGTGCTGCGTTTGATGGCGCAGGCCATTCATGAGCTTTGGATGAACGCCGATCCGTCGGTGATGATCATGCCAGGCAGCGTGGCGGTGAGTTCGCCCCGCGTGGAGCCGGAACTGCTCCACTATCTCGACGTGACCTGGCAGTCGATCATCGCCGGCGATGTCGATGGCACGGCGTCGACCCCCTACAAGGTCGATCAATCGGCGCCCAACCTAAATCGCTATTCGGCAACTCGGCGCGTTGCCCGCGCGATCTTCATGGGGACGGCGCCCACGCATCAGCAGCAGAACACAGGTCTCGACGACAAGCAGATCAATCTCGGTGTTGTGCAGCCAGGCGAGCGTCCGGCGATCTTCGGTGACGCGCTGCGCCGCCTGACCAACCAGGCCAAGTTCATGCACGCCGATCTTGGCCGGTATTGGTATTCGATGTCCGCGAGCCTCAATCGCATCGCGGCGGACAAGGCGGCACAGATAGAGGCGGCCTTGGTCGATGTGACGATCGATGCAGAACTCGGCAAATACGTGAATGGCCTTACGGATCGCGGGCATTTTGACGCCGTGCAGGTTGCTCCTGCATCGTCGGCCGAAGTGCCCGATGAAGCGGGCGGCGTGCGCGTCATCGTGCTGGGCGTCAAATTTCCGCATAACGGACGCGATGGTTCAGATGCCTTAGTCGAGGCGAAGGAGATCCTCACACAGCGTGGCAGTACGCCGCGCGTCTATCGCAACATGCTGGTGTTTATCGCCGCGGAGACTCGCCAGCTCGATCATCTGAAAGATGCTGTACGCGCTTCCCTGGCCTGGGGTGAGATTGTCCGTGATACCGAGCGGCTCAACCTCACCCAGAGCGACAGTGCACTCGCCAAAACTAAGCTGGCCGAAGCGAACGAGACCATGAAAACGCGCCTGAAAGAGGCGTGGTGCTATCTGCATTATCCGGCCCAAGAGAGCGCTCAAGCCGATTGGGAGTGGGTGTCGGGCAAGATTCCGGCGCAGGACGGGCTATTGGCTCGGGCCAGCAGGAAGCTGGTGGCTGAAGAGGGCTTACTCGTCGAGCTGGGGCCGTCACGGCTCGACCGCGATCTTCAGAAATACATCTGGAATGACAAGCTTCACTTGTCGCTGAAGGATTTGAGGGAATATCTCAACCGATACGTCTATCTGCCGCGTCTCAAGGGCCAGGATGTTCTGGTCAAGGCCGTACACGCGGCCGTGAGCGGCATGCTGCCTGGTCCTTTCGCCTATGCGGAGCGATGGGACGAAAAATCGGACACCTATCTGGGGCTTGTGATCGAGCGGGCGGTCAACGCCATGGTCGTGATCGACAGCGACAGCGTCATTGTGAAACCCGGGGTGGCTGAAGCGCATCGCCCGGCGCCGGCACAGTCGGGGACGGGTAACACGCCTTCGGGATCTGGCGACGTCCTGCCGCCGAGCGGCGGGCCGTCCTCGGGCGATGGATCGACCGAGCCTCCGATGGAAAGGAAACCGACACGGTTCACCGGCACGGTGTTAATCTCAGCAGAGAGGCCCGCGAGAGACATCCATCAGATTGTCGAGGCCATCGTGGAACAGCTCACGACGCTACCCGGCAGTGAGGTGAAACTCACGCTTGAAATCGAAGCTGAGGTTCCGTCCGGTCTTGAGCGATCAAAGGTTCGGACGCTGATCGAGAACGCCAATACTCTTGGCTTTGTAGAGAAGTCCGTCGAATAAAGATGCCAGCGATGGCGGGCCTCAACGGAGAGAGCCCGTCATTGTTGTCATGCCAGGATAGGGCGTCGCCACTCACAATCTGCGCGGCGTGCGCCGCGGATGCCAGTATTTCTTTGAATTCAGGGCGCAAGTCGAAGATCATCGCGGTCGCGCTGGCCCAGTTCATGCTGGGCAGCGACGCACAAGGAAGTCTGCTGGAATAGGCCACGAAGTTCGCAGACCTATTGAGCTCTATCCTGACTGAGCGTCTTGCGCACGATGTGTCGGCGCGTTCCCTTTTGGCCGACCAGTGCGTATCCTGCCTGCTCGAAAGCGGACAGATAGCCCCCAAAGCGGTAGCTGGGGGAATCTGGATCTACGGGATACCCCTCAAGCAACGTCGCTCCGCTTTTGGTCGCGTGCTCCTCCGCGGCCGAAATCAACTGCTGAAACACCCCTTGGCCCCGGCACGACCTCGACACGAAGAAGCATACGATCGACCAGATGTTCTGCTTCTCATCTCCCTGCATCGCGTCGCTCATTGATGCGCGGTACGTGTTTCGTGGCGCGATCGAGCACCATGCGACAGGCTCCGAGTCACGGTAGCCCAATAGCCCGACAGGCTCTCCGGACAATATGCGCCTCTTCATTTCAAGCTTTTTGGCGGTGGCTGGCCGCTCCGCTGTCGGGAGGTCTTCCACTGTTCGCCAGGCCATGCACCAGCACGATTTAGGACCGCCCCGGCTCTCGAAGAGTTTTTCAAAATCCTCCCAGCTATCCGAAGTGACTGGCCGAAATGTTATTTCACCGATCATCACGATACCTCATTGGCGAATATCCTAGCCCGACCTTCACCATTAATGGCGTCAGGTAGACCAAGCTCGGTGAATTGAAGCGAGGACGGAGCCGCCGCAGAACTCTTGAATACGTGATCGATATCAGGCTGCAGATCGTACCGGTTGACGGAGAATGGTCTTCATCCTTTCCACAGGAGACTTTCGCGGGTCGGAGAGATAGATTTCGTGATGATGTCCGGCTTCAACGAACCCCTTGGCCGGGAGAAACTCGTCATGCAGCTTTTTGAGGATCGGGCCTTCATCATCGTAAGAGCCGATGTGAAGCGTCTGGACGACTTTGCCTTCCTCCAGATGGACGAAGCGCACCTTCGACAGCGCAGGCAACCGCTTCTTCTCATGGGCGCGCGTGATGGCTTCTTTCGCCATGGTCTCCCCGATGAAATCCGGGACGAGGATCATCATCCGCCAGCGCCAACGATCTTTTCGGCGCGCGGTGAAATCAGCCATGTCGTCGGCCCACCAGAGCCCCTCAAGCGGCGGCACGACATAGTCGCGCTTCAGGGTCTCCTTGCTCATGAATTTGAGAGTGTAAGAGGCGGCATAAAGCGCTTCGACGGCAGCCGCGTATTCGGGCACGGCATTCGGGTCTCCGGCGCCATCAACCGAGAAATACGTAAGGTCCTGCAGGTCGAAAACGATAAATTTGCCAACATGTCCGCTGTATAACGTCTGGTACTGCTTTTTTATATCAATCTTTTCCACAGGGGTACTCCGAGAGAGAAAGTGAAACGGCGTTGACGACGGGAAGCAATTGGTGCGGGCTACATGCCACTCCGACTCGGATTGACATGGTCTCAACCTGAACCTGTCAGTGTCGGTGTCAGTCCAAAAATGATCAAAACAACTGCGGCTGCCATTAGCATCCAGCTTGGATGGAGGCGCCGAACTGCCCAAAGAGCGCTGAAGGCGCCGAACAGAAAAGAGCTGCCTGCGAAGAGGCCGATCGCGAGCCGTTCGTGCTGCTCGAGCCAGACCGCGGCAACGATCAAGCCAAAGCCGCTGAGGAACCAATTGAACGTTGTGAAATGCAGGAGCGATACCGCGAGCCTTCGCATTGGCGTGGATACCCGCCCTTCGGTCGCCAATAGCGCTTCTGTTGGCTTCACCACCATTCGCTGCAGCAAAAGGCCGTGAACCAGTGCGGTCCCGCCACCTACGACTCCAGCTACCACCAAGGCTATTCTGTATGAGTCCATGCCATCGCATCCCACTATCGGTGATTCCGCCCGTCGATGACAGCAACGGGCGTCTCTTCACGCATCGTCGTCGACCGGGATCCCGATAACGTTCGGGAGGTGATGGCCTCAGTCGGCGATGAAACCTCAAATTGAGGGGCTCCGCAGTGACAGCTTCTCTTGATCATCCAATAGTTCCCTCGACCACATATTTCGGTACGGGCGAGAGAGTAGCGATGCATACCTGTCAGAAACTGTCAGGTATGGCGGTCAATGATATCCTGCGGTGGCATTTGTTGAGCACCGCATCGTCGTGCCCTTTCAATCTGCCTCCCTCGAAACATCGGAATTCCGAGCTTTCGGGACTCGTCCACCACTTTGTTGCATTTACTCAGGGATGGCTCGGTCCATGCGAAAATTTTGGCTGTCGATCGCGATCGCTGCACTTCTTTGGGCTGCGTTCGTATTCGTAAACAACTCTAACCTTCTTGCTGACAGCAAACCGGGTGTTCCGGCCATATTGGCCCATCGCGGTGTTTCGCAGGACTTCGACAGAACCGAATTGAAAAATGACACGTGTACGGCGGCTCGCATGCTGCCGCCGACGCATTCCTATCTTGAGAATACAATCGCCTCCATGCGTGTAAGCTTCGTGGCAGGAGCCGACGTCGTGGAGTTCGACGTCCACCCGACGATGGATGGTCAGTTTGCCGTCTTTCACGACTGGACTCTGGATTGTCGCACCGACGGCCATGGTGTGACCCGGGAACACACGATGGCGGAGTTGAAGCGGCTTGATGTCGGTTACGGGTACACGGCCGACCGCGGTCGAACATTTCCCTTCCGGGGCCAAGGTGTCGGCCTGATGCCGTCGTTGGACGAGGTGCTGGCGACGTTCCCCGAGAATCGTTTCCTCATCAACATCAAGAGCAACGATCCGAACGAAGGGCACCTACTCGCGGCGGCGTTGCGCAAACAGCCTGCCAACACTGTCGGCCGGTTGATGGTTTACGGGGGAGACGCCCCCATCGCGGCCCTGCGAAATGAGCTGCCTGGGATCGTGGCGATGTCGCGCAGTACGCTGAAGTCATGCCTTCTGGCGTATGCCGGTTACGGCTGGAGCGGACTTGTGCCGCCCGCGTGCCAGCGTAGCGTCATCTTCGTGCCGATCAACATCGCGCCCTGGCTCTGGGGATGGCCCGATCGCTTTCTCGACCGCATGACGGGCGCGGGAAGCGCCGTCTTCGTCGTCGGTCCCTATAATGGTGGGGATTTCTCATCCGGTATCGATACGCCCAACGACCTGCACCGCCTGCCCAAGGGCTATTCAGGAGGCATCTTGACCAACGAACTTCAGAACATCGCCCCGGCTTTGAAGGCGGCGCACTGAAGCTCGGGGAACCGTCTCGGGAAACGACCCCCTGCATGAGGGGCGCAAAGCGGGCAGTATCTATGGGACGCGGGGTTCGCGATAGGCGCGCGCTATGTCTTCTGCGACTTTCGCCATCTTATCGCGCAATTCCGGGGGATCGAGCACCTCGACCTCCGCGCCAAGACGCAAAAGGTCCGTGATGGCCTGCCAGGTCTTTCCGACCGGGAGCGTCGCGATACGCCATCCTTCGGCATCTCGATCTGCCTCAAATTTCGTCCTGTCGCGCACGTAAGCTGGGCTGAACGCTGCCAAGAGATCAACGCCGAGCGGAGAGAGGCGGAGTTTCGCCGTCACTGGATGTAGCTCCGCTTCAAGCTGCTCGGTCGACTCCCGCCAGTAGCCGGAAAGGTCGAACTTGTCCGGTCGCTCGAAAGCCTCATCGAGAACCGTAAGCTCAAGAATGCGGGCAACGCGATAGGTGCGCGCGCGCCCGTCCACCTGGCCGATGAGATACCAGGACCCGCTCTTAAGTACGATCCCAAGGGGGTCTACTCGACGAGACTTCTCGGCCTTCCAGCTCTTGTAGCGGACCTGGATCGCGACCTGCCGCCAGATGGCGTCGGCGATCGCGGTGAGGTGGACGGGTTGTTCGGCCTCCGAGAACCAGGCCGGCGCATCGAGATGGAAACGGCTGCGCATCCGTTCCGCACTCGACCGTAGGTCTTGCGGCAGTGCTGCCAGCAGCTTGGTCTGGGCTGCCGTCATGACGGCGCCGAAACCGAGATCCGCGGCGGGGCCGGAGAGACCGGTCAAAAACAACGCCTCCGCCTCCTTGGCCGAGAGACCGTTCAGCCGCACGCGATAGCCGTCGAGAAGCCGGTAGCCGCCTTCCGATCCGCGCTCGCTGTAGACGGGGATTCCGGCCGCACTGAGGGCGTCGATATCGCGATAGATGGTCCGCAACGAAACTTCGCATTCGTCAGCCAGCACTTGAGCCGTGACCCGGCCACGCGCTTGAAGAGTTGTCAGTATGGACAGAAGCCGGCTCGCTCGCATGATGGCGATTATGCTAAACCAACCTGACATAAATTGACAGGTATGGATTGCTAGGCTGCGTCATTCTTCAACAATGAGAGAACTCCGATGACCAAGCCGATCCTGAACGTCGCCGATGCCGAACTGCATCCGCGTCCGCCACAATATGCCCCGACCGGTGTGGCAGCGGAAATCATCGACGCCAGGGTCGCCTTTGTTTCCCGGCAATTCGGCGCGCGCAAGCTCGGTTACAACGTGACCGCCATCCCGCCCGGCAAGCGGGCCTTTCCGTTCCACAACCATCAGACCAACGACGAAATGTTCTTCATCCTGGCGGGTTCAGGAACTCTCCGGATCGGCAAGGAACAGCACGCCATTCGCACGGGAGACATCATCTCCTGCCCCGCCGGCGGGCCTGAGACGGCGCACCAGATCGTCAACACCGGCACGGAAGAACTGCGATTTCTGGCGGTCAGCTCGGCATTCTCGCCCGATATCGTCGAATATCCCGACAGTGGCCGCTTCGGTATTCTCGCCGATCTCACACCGACGCCGGACGGCCAGCCACGCAGCCTCATGTATGTCGGTCGAGAGGCCGACAGCTTGCCCTATTGGGATAGCTGACGCGCGGACCACAAACCGCAGTCTCGAAGAATACCCGCGGGGACTGAAAGCGCCGGAATTGGGCAGATGGTGGCTTGATTCCGGTGTTTCTGTCTCCTGCGATTGGCCAGAGTAGGCCTCTATGGGCGAGTGCTATTTCAGCGGCAAAAACAGTTCCGCCACAGCCTCACACTCAGGCACTTCCGCTAAGAAGCCCAAAGATCCAGATCGACGTCAAGACGCGGAGCAAAAGCGTGACAGTCGTTGCGTCTGGACTTGATGGATTTGAAGCGCCTCCTTCATCGCCCTTCATTCGTGGTGACAATAGCCGCTAATGGCTACAGCATGCTCGACCGATCTTTCGGTTTTATGGTGGTTCGGCCGACGTTGCCCAAATGCTTGCGATACGCACCGGGGCTCATGCCCATGACAGCCCGGAAGCGCCGAATGAAGGTCGATAGGTCGTTGAAGCCTGCGTCGAGGGCGATCGTGGTGAGAGGGACCGTAGTCGTCAGCAACATCACGGCTGCTTTCTGCATCCGCAAGAGCAGCACATATTGATGCGGGGTCTGGCCGACCAATCGCCGAAAGACCCGCAAAAAATGATAGCGGCTCATATCGGCTTCCTTGGCAAGCACGCCCAGCGACAGTCGATCTTCCTCCAGTTCGTGAGCTGACAGCTCTATGCGACGGATGGCGTCGGACACACGGCGCTCGTCGATTACTCGGCTGTTTCCCCTGCCATGATTGACCTCTGAGGCCAGCCCCAGGACGGTCCCAGCAAATTCGAGGGCAATCTCCTCCATAGCGGGGCGCCCGAGATCGCGCGCCGCCTCGATCATGGCTGTAGTTGGCAAGAGAGCGGTTGCCGGCGGCAAACTCGGAATGTCGAATCTCCCCCTGTGCCCGCCGGGCACGGCGCTCGCGACTTCTTCCCAATAGTCGGCCGTGAAATGGAAAGAGAGGCACCGATCGCCCGTTCCGTGCTCATGACCGCACTGGAAGCAGCATCCCAGATTTCCAGGCAGGATCGAGCCGGGCGACAAGAAATCCCGTCCTTGTGTGGTTTGATAGATGAACGTCCCACTCAGAACCGCCGCAACGGCGACAGTACCGTGCGCCTCTTCGAATGGCGCATCGTCCGGCCCAGCCCCGCACATCAGGTCCTGTACGAACCAGCCTGGCCCTGCCGCGAGTTCCCGGACTTCCATTTTGTCGGTCATCTGCGCGCTTTCCGGCTCCAGAGAGCAATATTTCCCAAGTTGTCGAGCGCACCGTCTTCTACGGATGATCCGCAACAGAAAAGGAAAGATGAGCTATGTTCGACCATGTATCCATCGGCGTAAAAGACCTTGGCCGTAGCAAAACGTTTTATGACGCGGTGCTGGGACCGCTCGGCTACGGCTGCCTCAGCGAAGACGCGAGCGCTCTTGGCTATGGCGCCGGCAAGGTTAGTTTCTGGGTTCTGGCAAGCGAGGCTCCGGTCGCTGCGGACGATGCCTCGGGTCTCCATTTTTGCCTCGCCGCCCCCACCCGCCAGGGCGTCGACGCCTTTCACGCGGCCGCACTCGAGCAGGGCGGGATCGACAACGGCAAGCCGGGCGTCAGGGCGGACTATGATCCGAACTATTACGCGGCTTTTGTGAAGGACCCTGACGGTTATCGGATCGAGGCCTATTGCGCTGCTTCGGCGTGATGGCGTTCCCGGCACGCAATTCCCGATAACAACAAGGCCAAACGGCGGATTCGAATGGCAACAATCCAAAAAGAAATCCTGACTTGGGCCTCCGTCGATCAGGCGTGGGATGCAATCCGGGACATCGGAGCACTGCACACGCGTCTCGTACCGGGCTTCGTCCTCGACACACAATTGGAGCCAGGGGCGCGCGTCGTCACGTTCTTCAATGGCGCCACGGCGCGAGAACTCATCGTCACGCTCGACGAAGAAAGGAAACGCCTCGTATGGGCCGCCGAAAGTTCTTTCCTGAAGCACTATAACGGCTCGGCGCAGGTGTTCGCGCGCGATCATCTCACCTGTATCGTCTGGACGGCGGATTTTCTGCCCGACGATGCTACAGCCGCGGTCGGTCCCTTGATGGACGCCGGGGCCGAGGCAATGAAGGTCGCGCTGGACAAGCTTGCCGGCGACGCGTGAGAGCCGGTGCCGGCAATCATAGGCCCGGTTCATGGCTTTGAGAGTTCGGTCAACCAACAGCGTAGCCCTCGGGTCGCATCTGCGGGCGCTCCCGGTCATGTGTCGGCTTCCTCCAAAGGATGGCGCTCGCATGGCCGGCGAGTTCCCGTTGGCCGCGTGCTTGTCGGCCACTGACGCACGCGATCGTTTCAGACGATGATCCGCACAATAGCGACTCAACCTGACAGAAGATGACAGGTATGCGGCGATAACCTCGAAGTGTGACGCGCAATTGGAAGATGGAGGGGACGCGCTCCCTCGAGGTGGCAACCCGATGGACCGTATTCCTTCATCAATCGAGCTTCGACATCTGCGATATTTCCTGGTGGCAGCCGAACGCGGCAGTCTTCGGAAAGCGGCAGCGGTGATCGGTGTGCATGAGTCTGCGGTCAGCCGGCGTATTCGCGATCTCGAGGACGAGATCGGCGCTTCATTATTTGTTAGGCACACCGGTGGCGTCACTCTGACGCTTGCCGGCCAGCGCTTTCTGGGCCCGACCCGTAGAGCGCTCAGGCAAATCGGAAACGGGGCAAAGTCCGTCGGCGCGATCGGGCGGGGTGAAAGCGGGCGTATCAGGATAGGGATCTTCTCGTCGCTGGCTTCAGGTTTCCTGGCCAATCTCATTCATGCCTATGGCGTTCATCATGCCTCCGTGCGCCTGGATTTCGTGGACGGCCATCCATCCGAGCATTTGACGGCAATCCGCCAGAACCTGCTCGACGTCGCTTTCCTGACCGGCATGAGCAATCACGCAGACTGCGCCAGTGAGCAGCTCTGGTCCGAACGGATATTCGCCGTCCTCCCCTTCGACCACCCGCTATCCGCGAATGCCGAGATGGAACTGAATGGCCTTTCTGAAGAGAAGTTCATCGTCAGCGAAGCTCCGCCGGGGGAGGAAATCCAGGACTATCTCGTAAAGAGGCTGGCCGACCTGGGGCATCATCCAGACATCGAGCAACAGGCCGTCGGACGAGATAATCTGATGCAACTGGTCGCGTTGGGTCGCGGGCTGACTCTGACAAGTGAGGCAACGACCGCAACCCTGTTTCCTGGAATCGTTTATCGGCCAGTTGTTGGGGAAGTTTTGCCCTTCAGCGCTGTGTGGTCGCCCAGGAACGACAACCCGGCCTGCCGACGACTGCTAAGCCTGGCGCGATCCATGTCGAAGTCGAACGCGCTCTCGGGAAGTAGATCTCCCCAGGCAGACCGATCGTCGTGCGTCGCGTTTTCACAAGCCACGGAGTGACACAGTGCGAATGATAGATATCCGCGTCGATGCCGAGAGCCGGGCGTCGCCCCAGTCTGTGTTCCTGGTGCTCCGCGATGGAACCACTTGGCCGCGTCGCCGAAAACCACGCCATCGTAAGCACCGCGGCCGAAATTTGCAGCGTGAAGCGATCATCGTCGGAGGCGACGTACTTCGCAGAGTGCCGCTTTAGCCTGTCGATCAATCTTTTCCCATACTTCCTCGGAGCCTTTGTATCGTGAGTTTTGTTGATATGCGCATAGCAATTATTGTAGATTCTAGCCTGCCCCTTGGCCTGATCGCCAACACGGTTGCGACCATCGGCATCGGCATCGGTTCAGTCGAATCTAGGCTGGGTGGCACAGCCCTTACGGATGCAGTCGGGCGGACCGTCCGGACAAGCTCGAACCGTCCAGTTCCGATTCTGCAGGCGAACGCGGATGTCATAGGCGCGCTCCTGCTACGCGCGCTTCCGGCCCCGGCGGACAGTGTGGTCGTCCCATTCCCGAAGTTTGCCCGCAACCTCCATCAGTTCGCAGAATACCTCGATGAATTCCCGCTCCGTGACCTCGAAGGAGAGATCATCGAGGGGATCGGCCTCGCTGGCCCTGAAAAGTGGGTCCGCTCTCTAACGGGCAATCTGAAGTTATTGCGCTGATCAAGTGATTTTTGAGCACTGACTCCGCGATCGGGGACGCGATCACCTTTAGGCGTCAATGCGGATTTGGCCCTTGCTCGGGTGCTTAACGCTGGCTCACGTCTGACGAGCGTTTGGCCTTTGCAAAGCCCCGATCCGTTGTGACGAACCGCTCCAGCATGGGGACGATCAGGCGGGCCGGCTCAACAGGTGGATTGCCAGAACCGGCGAGCAGACGGCCATAGTCGGCAAGATCGCGGAACAATGTCGCCGGCAGTTCCACCGTGATCTTGACTGGCTTGTCGTCGACGATCGGGCCGAGTTTCAGCTTGGTCATGGTGCGCTTCCATAGGGTTCGAGGACGAGATCGCGGGTGACTATCACACGAACGGGGAAACCCGGTCGGATGGTGAGTGTCGGCGCGATGTTGAGCTGGCGCTGCACGATTTGCTGGCCGGTCTGGCTGATGCTGTCGGACGCGCCGTTGCGCAGCGCGCGCACGATGTCGCTTTCCTGGCCGGAGGAGCCTGCCTCCGCGCCGACACTGAGCAGCGTGGAGAGCGCGGCCGCTTTGAACAACTCGCTCCAGTGATAATCGACGCCATCCTCAAGCCCGGCATAGCCCTCGGAATCGGCGCCCGGCTGACGCTCGAGAACGATGCTGCGGCCGTTCGGGAAGATCAGCCGGTTCCAGACGAGCAGGATGCGGCGCTGGCCGAAGCCGACGCCGCTGTCATACTGGCCGACGACGCGCGTGCCCTGCGGCACGAGCAGGATCTTGCCGGTCGGGCTGTCATAGACATTCTCGGTCACCTGGGCGGTGATCTGGCCGGGCAGATCGGAGCGGATGCCGGTGATGAGCGCGGCCGAGATCACCGCGCCGGCCTGGAGCACGTTGGCCGATGCCGGTGCGGCAATCCGATCTGGCGAGACGGTGCGCTTGTCGGGTGTCTGGTTGAGGAAGGCGAGCTGGCGGTCCTGCGCGGAGGGCGTCGCCGGCTGCGGCGCGAGGCCGAGGCTGGCGAGATCGGTCTGCGGCGTGGCCGTCGTTGTGGAGGTGGGCGTCGTTCCGGTATTTGCCGGCCGTGTTTCCGTGGACGCGAATAGGCGTGCGGTTCTCGCCGCCTCTAGCTCCTGAGCCCGACGCTGTTCCTCCGGGCTGGGACCGGACGGCGCGGGCATGGCGATCCCCGGCGTCGGAACCGACTGGCCCGCGTTCTGCGCGTTCAGGATCGGACGGCCGAGATCGCCGGGCAGTGGCGGGCCAAGCTTGGGTACGCCGCTATAATCCTTCGGCAGCCCGGCCAGCCCGTCCGGCGTGGTGCGGTTGTCGGTCGAATAGAGTTCCTGGCCCTGATTGGGGCCATTGCGGGTCTGGAGCGCGTAATAGAGCGCGCCGCTGATCGCGAGACTGCCAACGGTGCCAAGGCCGATCAGCACCTTGCGCGACAGGCGGGTGACGCGCGGCGGCTCGGGACGCAGCCGCATCGGCGCGACCGGCTCGCCGGTAAGCGGACGCGTATCGTCTTCCGGCGCATCGGCCGGCCGCTCTGCATCGGGCTTCCGCCCTTCTTCCTTCTCGGGATGCTCCTCGCTCACGATGCCGGCCTCCCGTCAGTGCGGGAGATGCGGACGCGCTTCTGGTCCTTGCCCGCGCCGAAGCGCAGCTCGGCGGCGGCGAACAGCCGGTCTACGACCATGTAGTTGGCGCGCACGCGGTAGTTCACCAGCTCGGAGGTCTCGCCCTCGGGTCCGACGACGAAGAGCGGCGGCATCTCGCCCTGGCCGATGCCACGCGGGAACTCGATGAACACTTGGCGGCCATCGTCGAAGGCGCGAAGGGGCCGCCAGGGAGCGCGATCGCCCGTCACGTCGTAGCGGAAGTTGACGCGGGCGAGATCGATCCCGGTGGAGACAGGCTGCACGGCTTCTGCCTGTGCGTTCTGGCGGCGCAGCGCGATGAGTTGGTCCTGCGGATATTGCCAGGACACCGACGCCATATAGGTCTTCTCGGTCGAGCGCAGCTCCATGTGATAGGTGCGCCGGTCGGTATTGATGACGAGATTGGTCGTCAGGTCCGGCCGCGTCGGCTTGACGAGGATATGGATCTGCTTGCTCGCACCCGTGCCGCTCTCGGTGTCGCCGATGATCCAGCGCACGGTGTCGCCGGCGGCGACGGGGCCGGAGCCGACAAGCTGCTCGCCGGGCTGGAGGCCGACGTCGGTGATCTGCCCCGGCGACGCATAGACCTGATAGAGCGCGCCATCGACGAAGGGATAGACCTGCATCGAGTTGATGAAGCCGTTTCGGACGGGCTGCATTCGCGCGGCGGCATTGGCCTGATTGACGCGCGCGGTCGGATCGGCGGCTTCAGGCTCGGGCTTGCCGTCCTTGCCGACCGGCTTCAACTGGCCGGGAAGCGGCAACACCTTCGGTAGCTCCACCACCTGCACGGGCTTCGGCGGATCGGCCGCGATGACCGCCGGAGCGGCATCGTCATAGGAAATCTCAGGCGGTGGGATATGGCCGGCGCATCCGGCGAGCGCCGAAATGCAAAGCAAGAGAAGCGGCAAGCCGGATTTACGGAAACCCGGAAAAGCGCAAATGAGGAAAGCCGGGCTTCCCGTTCTCTTGGGGGCGGCATGACGGGAGGCCGGTGTCATTGTCCTAACTCCTTCGACCAGTTGATGGCGTTGATGTAGATTCCGAGGGGGTTCTTCCTCAGCGTGTCGGCGTCGCGCGGCGGCTGCACGGCGACGGTGAGGATCGCGGTCCATCGCTCTGTCGAGGCGAGCGAGCCGTCCTGATAGCGGCGCTCGATCCAGGCGACGCGGAAGCTCGTCGGCGACGCGCGGATGACGCTCGACACTTCGACGGCGATCTGCTGCCTGCCGACCTTTGCGAACGGGTCGTTGGCGCGGGCATAGTCGTTGAGCGCCAGCGCGCCGCCCTGCGTGGTGAAGTCGTAGGCGCGCAGCCAGTTCTGCCGCACGATGATCGCGTCGGCCGGGATCGAGCGGACCTGCTCGATGAAGCGTGCGAGGTAGAAAGCGATCTGCGGATCGGACGGCTGATAATCGGCGGTGGCCGGTGCGATCGCCTGTGCCTGGCCGAGCTTGTCGACCTGCACCACCCACGGCACGATCGAGCCGTTCATCGACTGCCAGAACAGTGCGCCGGACAGGCCCGCCGACAGGGCGAGCGAACCGAAGGCCATCAGCCGCCAGTTCTTGGCCTGCACGCGGGCGGAGCCGATGCGGTCGTCCCAGACCTGGGCGGCGCGCTGATAGGGCGTCTCTGGTTCCGGGGATTTGCCGTAATGGGCGGAAGGTCGCTTGAACATGGTCAGTCGCTTTCGGAGAGGTTGACGGAAGAGCCGCCGCCGTGGCTGTCGCCGGACTTGACGGCGTGCGCGGCGGCCTGGACGCCGTGAGAGATTTTCTGAGAGCGCTGCATCTTCTTCGCCCAGGCGGGCGGCCCGCCGGCTGACCCACCGGGCGACGATGGCGCGGCGGATGCGTCAGTGGCTTCAGTGGCGTCGCCGCCAACGGTTCCGGCGGTGAATGATCCGCCCGAGACATCGAAAGCGGCGCGCGCTCCGGCCCGATAGCTTTGCTTCATGCTGTCGGCCGCCCGACCGGCCGCGCGCTTCAGTGGTGAAACGGCGGCCTGCGCGCCTGTCGATGCGATATTGCCGAGACCCGAGGCGACGGCCGACGCACCGGACTGGCCGGCGGCGCCGAGGCTGTAGGCGGTCGAGGCACCGCCCGCGAGTGCCGCCCCGCCGCGCGCGGCGGCTGCGGCGCCTCCGGCAAGGGCAGCGCCACCGGACGCGACAGCGCCAACCGTGGCAGCGCCCGCGGCGACCATGCCACCGGCTGCGAGACCGGTTCCGACTGCGGCGCCAGCGCCAAGCTGCGGGCCACCGGAAACAAGGCCGTTGGCGATGCCGGGGCCGAAGATGCCGAGGCCAAGCAGCGACAGGGCGGCGAGTACGATCGCCATGGCGTCGTCGATCGACGGTGTGGCGCCGCCGAAGCCGGCGGTGAACTCGGAGAAGAGCGTCGAGCCGATGCCGATGATGACGGCGAGCACCAGCACCTTGATGCCCGACGAGATGACGTTGCCGAGCACCCGTTCGGCCATGAAGGCGGATTTGCCGAACAGGCCGAAGGGGATCAGCACGAAGCCTGCGAGCGTCGTCAGCTTGAACTCGATCAGCGTGACGAAGAGCTGGACGGCGAGCACGAAGAAGGCGAGCAGCACCAGTGCCCAGGCGAACAGCATGCAGGCGATCTGGATGAAGTTCTCGAAGAAGGACCAGTAGCCCATCAGGTTCGAGATGGAATCGAGCAGCGGCCGCCCGGCGTCGAGGCCGGTCTGCGCCACCTTGCCGGGGCGCAGGAGATCGCCGACGGAAAAGCCGGTGCCGGACGCCTTCAGGCCGAGGCCGGCAAAACTCTCGAAGACGATCCGGGCAAGGTTGTTCCAGTTGCCGATGATGTAGGCGAAGACGCCGACGAACAGGGTCTTCTTCACCAGACGGGCGATGATGTCCTCGTCAGCGCCCCACGACCAGAAGAGCGCGGCCAGCACCACATCGATGACGATCAGCGTGGTGGCGATGAACGCCACCTCGGGGCGCAACAAACCGAAGCCGCCGTCGATATAGCGGGTGAAGACTTCCAGGAAATGGTCGATGACCCCGGTGCCGCCCATTTCAACGTGTCTCTGGCAGAGCGGGTTCGGATTGCGCTGCCGGTTGCGCCGGATTGGCAGATGGCATCGCGTTCGGGAACAACGTGGGCGTCGTGGCTGGTGAACCCGATGGGACAGGAGCCCCGGAAGCCCCCGGCGCCGACTGGCGGAGGAAACGACGACGGTTCTCGCCCCACGCCTTCAGGCAGGACGCATCGCGCGCGCCGGCTTCGCCGATGCCGCTGCAGCGGGCGAGTTCCGCCTCCAGCGGATCTCGCTCCAGCATCGGCCGCCCTTGCTTCGTGGCACTGTCCTGAAGATCGTCATGCCGGTTCATCTCGATCGCGGTCGCAACGATGGCGATCGCGACGAAGGCGACGGCGCCGAGGCGCGCGAGGGTCTTGCCGTCCATCGCGCCGCCCTCAGTTGTTGCCGTAGAACATCTGCGCGTTGCCGGCCTGATAGCCGGTCCCCGGCGTCAGGAAACGACGGCGCTGCTCCTGGCCCTGCGCGGCGGCTGCGGCCTGTTCGGCCGATTGCAGCGCCTGCGCCCGGCCGTTGGCGGCAACGACGGCGGTGAGATCGGCGAGCTGCTGGGCCTGAAGGGCGAGGAGCTGGTTGCCGGTCTGTGTCGCCTGAAGCGCGCCGGTCGCCGACTGGCTCGATCCGACCAGCGCCGACATCTGCGTGCGGTTGGTGTCGATATTGCCGACGACGGTCGCCTGCACGCGCATGGCGTCCTGCAATCCGCCGACGGTGTTCTGCCAGCGGCTCTTGGCATCGGCGACGAGTTGCGTGTCGGATGCCGACATGGAGGCGGTCGAGTATTTTTGGGTAAACGCCCGATCGATCTGCTGAACGTCATAGGCGATGTTCTGCGCCTGTTGCAGGAGCTGTTGGGTCTTCTGGACGGACTGCTGAAGCTGTTGCAGCGAGGAGTATGGCAGGCTCGTCAGATTGCGGGCCTGGTTGATGAGCATCTGCGCTTCGTTCTGAAGCGAGGTGATCTGGTTGGTGATCTGCTGGAGCGCCCGGGCGGCCTGAAGGACGTTCTGCGCATAGTTGGTCGGATCGAACACGATGATGGCGTGCGCCGGCGTCGCCAGGATGGGCGCGAGGGCAACGGGTGCTGCGAGAAGGGCTACGGCGAAACGCCGGGCGCGCGAGCGTGATAGGACACGGATCATGACAGGATCTCCTTGGGTTCGGCGGACGGTGCAGTGGTCGGGGGGACGACGTTGGTGAGATCGCCGATCATGTCGGCCGCCGAGGCAAGGCGGTTCTCGCAGAGCCATTCGTAGAGGAAGCCGTTCGTCCCCGAACGCGCATGGACCTCGGCGATAAGCTGCTGATGCTGACGCGAGGACGCGGCGCAGAGCGCCAGCGCCACCTCGGACAGGCCCAGCTCGAACAGACGATTGCCGCGCCGCGACTGGCAGTAATAGTCGCGCTTGGGCATGGCCCGTGCGATGATCTCGATCTGGCGGTCGTTGAGGCCGAAGCGGCGATAGATGGCGGTGATCTGCGGCTCGATCGCGCGTTCGTTCGGCAGCAATAACCGGGTCTGGCAGCTTTCGATGATGGCGGGCGCGATGGCAGAGCCGTCGATGTCGCTCAGCGACTGCGTGGCGAAGATGACCGACGCGTTCTTCTTGCGCAGCGTCTTCAGCCATTCGCGGAGCTGGCCGGCGAAGCCTTCGTCGTCAAGGGCGAGCCAGCCTTCATCGACGATGATGAGGGTTGGCGAGCCGTCGAGCCGGTCCTCGATCCGGTGGAACAGATAGGCCAGCACGGCGGGGGCGGCTTCGGTGCCGATCAGCCCTTCGGTCTCGAATGCCTGCACGGTGGCGGTGCCGAGATGTTCGCTCTCGGCGTCGAGCAGCCGGCCCCAGGCGCCGCCGATGCAATAAGGGCGCAGCGCCTGCTTCAGGTCGTTGGACTGGAGCAGGACGCAGAGGCCGGTGATGGTGCGCTCCTCGACCGGCGCGGAGGCGAGCGATGTCAGCGCCGTCCAGATATGTTCTTTCACCTCCGGGGTGATTGCGACGCTCTCACGCATGAGGATCGCGACGATCCAGTCGGCGGCCCAGGCCCGCTCGCTCGTTTCCTCGATGCGGGCGAGCGGCTGAAGACTGACGGAAGTGTCCGCGCCGTCGGTCAGCCCGCCGCCGAGATCGTGCCAGTCGCCGCGCATGGCGAGTGCTGCGGCGCGGATCGAGCCGCCGAAATCGAAGGCGAAGACCTGCGCGCCATGGTAGCGCCGGAACTGTAAGGCCATCAGCGCCAACAAAACCGATTTGCCTGCGCCTGTCGGGCCGACGATCAGCGTATGGCCGACATCGCCCACATGAAGGGAAAACCGGAACGGGGTGCTTCCCTCGGTCTTGCCGAACAGCAAGGGGGGCGACCCGAAGTGCTCGTCCCGTTCCGGCCCCGCCCACACGGCGCTTAGGGGGATCATGTGGGCGAGATTGAGCGTGGAAATCGGCGGCTGCCGAACATTGGCGTAGACATGCCCCGGCAACGATCCGAGCCAGGTATCCACGGCGTTGATGGTCTCTGCCATCGCTGTGAAGTCACGGCCCTGGATGACCTTCTCGACAAGGCGCAGCTTTTCGTCGGCGACACGCGGATCAGTGTCCCAGACCGTCACGGTAGCGGTGACATAGGCGATGCCGGCATAGTCGGCGCCGAGTTCCTGAAGCGCGAGATCGGCGTCCGCCGCCTTGTTCGAGGCATCCGTGTCCACCAGCACGGATTGCTCGTTGGTCATCACCTCCTTGAGGATGGCGGCGATCGACTTGCGCTTGGCGAACCATTGCCGCCTGATCCTGGTCAGCAGTTTGGTGGCGTCGGTCTTGTCGAGCAGGATGGCGCGGGTGGACCAGCGATAGGGAAAGGCGAGCCGGTTCAGTTCGTCGAGCAGGCCGGGCGTGGTCGCGGTTGGGAATCCGGTGATGGTCAGGACGCGCAGATGCTGGTTGCCAAGGCGTGGCTCCAACCCGCCGGTGAGCGGCTGATCGGCGAGCAGCGCGTCGAGATAGAATGGGGTTTCGGGGACGCGGACACGGTGGCGGCGCGTGGAGACACAGCCATGCAGATAGGTCAGCGTCTCGCCGTCATCGAGCCACCGGCATTCCGGCATGAAGGCTTCGATCAGGCGCAACAGCCGGTCGGTGCGATCGGCAAAGCCCGACATCACCTCATGGTGGTCGATGCCAGTCTTATCCCGGCCCTCATAGAGCCAGGTCTCCGCGCGAGCCGCATCTTCGGCGGGCGGCAAATAGGTGAAGGTCAGGAAGTAGCTGGATTCAAAATGCGCGCCCGCTTCCTCGAAATCGGCCTTGCGCTCGGCATCGACCAGCGCCGATGCGGAGTCCGGGAATATGCTGTTCGGATAGGTCGCGGCGGCATGGCGCTGCGCTTCGACGAAGATCGCCCAGCCGGAGCCGAGACGCCGGAAGGCGTTGTTGAGGCGGCCGGCGACCGCGACCAGTTCGGCGGGCACGGCCGAATCCAGATCGGGGCCGCGAAACCGCGCCGTGCGCTGAAAACTGCCGTCCTTGTTGAGGACGATCCCCTGACCGACCAGCGCCACCCAGGGTAGGAAGTCGGCGAGCCGCGAGTTCTTGTTGCGGTATTCGGCGAGGTTCATCATCGGTGCGCTTCCCTTCAGACCGTGAGATGTGCGGGGATGCGCAGATGGCGGCGGCCGACCTCGACGAAGAGCGGGTCGCGCTTGGCCGCCCACACCGCCGCGAAATGGCCGATCGCCCAGATGGCGATACCAACCAGCCAGAGGCGCAGGCCCAGACCGACCGCGCCAGCGAGCGTGCCGTTCAGAATCGCGATGGCGCGCGGAGCGCCGCCGAGCAGGATCGGTTCGCTGAGCGCCCGGTGAAGCGGGATGGTATAACCGGGCACGCTGTCGCCCATTGGTCCGCCCTGTTCGACGACGCCCGCCATCAGACCAGCGCTCCGCCGCCGAACGAGAAGAACGACAGGAAGAAGCTCGACGCGGCGAAGGCGATCGACAGGCCAAAGACGATCTGGATCAGCCGGCGGAAACCGCCCGACGTGTCGCCGAAGGCCAGCGTCAGACCCGTGGTGATGATGATGATAACGGCGATGATCTTTGCAACCGGGCCTTCGATCGACTGCAAAATCTGTTGCAGCGGCTGCTCCCACGGCATCGAGGAGCCGGAGGCATAAGCGGGCGCGGCGATCACCACGGAGAGCGTGGCGACCGATACGGTCATGGCGAGGCGCTGGCGGGCGTGGGTGAAGCGCGAGAGGTGCAAGGCTTGGATCACAGGGGTTCTCCTTCGAGGGGGGAGCTGAGGGCGTGGGTGGAGGAAGCCGTATCGCCGTCGCCCTCCGTGACGGCGGGCACGACGCGATAGTCGCCGTCCGGGCCAAGACCCTGAACGCGGGCGAGTTCGGAGAGGCGCCGCATGGAGCCCCGGCCGGAGAGCACCGCGACGAGATCGATCGTCTCGGCGATCAGCGCGCGCGGAACCGTGACGACGGCTTCCTGGATGAGCTGTTCCATCCGCCTGAGAGCACCCATGGCGCTGCCGGCGTGGATCGTGCCGACCCCGCCGGGGTGGCCGGTGCCCCATGCCTTCAGCAAGTCCAGCGCCTCCGCGCCGCGCACCTCGCCAACCGGGATGCGATCGGGGCGCAGGCGCAGCGAGGAACGGACGAGATCGGAGAGCGAGGCAACGCCATCCTTCGTCCGCATGGCGACCAGGTTGGGCGCGGCGCATTGCAGCTCGCGCGTATCCTCGATGATGACGACGCGATCGGCGGTTTTCGCCACCTCGGCGAGCAGCGCATTGGTCAGCGTGGTCTTGCCGGTGGAGGTGCCGCCCGCCACAAGGATGTTGGCGCGGGACGCGACGCCCTCACGCAGCGCCTCGGCCTGGTTATCCGTCATGATGCCGGCAGAGACATAGTCGGCGAGCGTGAACACGGCGACGGCGGGTTTGCGGATAGCGAAGGCGGGGGCCGCGACCACGGGCGGCAATAGACCCTCGAACCGCTCGCCTGTTTCGGGCAGCTCGGCCGAGACACGCGGGGTGCCAGCATGGACCTCGGCGCCGACATGATGGGCGACCAGGCGCACGATGCGTTCGCCGTCCGCTGGCGACAGACGTTCACCGGTATCGGACAATCCTTCGGAGAGACGGTCGATCCAGATGCGCCCGTCCGGGTTCAGCATCACCTCGACGACGGAAGGGTCTTCGAGACACCGGGCGATGGCGGCCCCAAGCGCCGTGCGCAGCATCCGTGCGCTGCGTGCGGAACCTTCCGGATTGTGATGCGTCGCCGCCATTCGATCCCCGATCTCATCGGGGAGAAGGCACACGGTCCCCGAATGGGGATGATTAAAAGAGCCCCATTTGGGGCCGCTTCAACAAGAAAGGATAGGAGTAGTAACGTAGCGTGCAATTACAGGAGAACGGCGGCGAGCCTTCGGAGCATGAAACTATCTCGCATCCTGTTTTGAATGTGACGCGCTGTTATCATCCGCTCAGATTTTCTGGCTCAATCGACCAGCCCCGCGTCGGCGGTTTTGAGTATCGTAGCGTTCACGCGCGGCGTCGAGGATGGGAAAATTTAGCTCTGCCCATTGATCGAGTGTGATGAGGGTGGCTGAAAGGGAAAGCCCGGCTTCCGTCAGTCGATAGTCGACATGAGGGGGGACGGTCTTGCGATCACGGCGATCGACTAAGCCGTTGCGCTCGAGATCTTTGAGGGTCTGAGTGAGCATCTTTTGAGATATGCCACCGACCTTACGCAGCAGCGCTCCATTTCTCATCGGCCCGGCAGCCAGCGCCGACAAGATCAGGATTGTCCACTTCGACGCGATCAGTTCCAGGGCGTCCCTTGCCGAGCACGTCGGATCAAAAACATTGGGTTCGGTCCCCTCGGGCTTTCTCTCGGCGTTCATGTGGTGATCTCATAGTTACTAAAAGGTGCGTACTTGCCTATTGGTACTCATATCCTCGAAATAATTGCAAGGCGCCATGCGCCGTCGATTGGCTCCTATCGAGTGACAAATATGCCCTGGATTGCGCTGTGCATCGCAGGCCTGTGTGAAATAGGCTGGGCGGTCGGAATGAAATATTCGGAAGGTTTCACCCGCCCACTGGCGACCGTGATAACGATCGTACTGATCGTTCTGAGCCTCGGTCTCCTGAATCTGGCGCTCAGGACGCTTCCGCTTGGAACGGCTTACGGCATCTGGACTGGCATCGGAACGGCCGGAACGGCTTTGGTGGGCATCGTCCTATTTGGTGAAGCTGCAACTGTAGCGCGGATTACGTGTCTTTCGGCGATCGTGATCGGCATCATCGGATTGCGGCTGGTTAGCGACATCTGAGCATCGTCAGTCGGCTGGCATGCCATGCCGCTGATGGAAATACAGGCGTGCACATACAGGAGACCGGCGAGATTTCTTCATCGCGGAGCGCGTTGTCACTTGACCTTGACGCTAGCGAGAAGGGGCTACAACGCCATGTGAAAGGAGTGGGCGATGAGAATTCAGGAGGCAGCTCGCCAGTTGGGCGTCAGCCCCCGCGTCTTGCGGCACTATGAGGCTGAGGGGCTGATCTCGCCTCGCCGATCGGCGAATGGCTATCGAATCTATTCACCTAAAGAGCTCATGCAGGCCGAATGGGTGAGAGATCTGGTCGCTTCCGGCTTCTCGACCCGTGAGCTTCGGAATCTGCTGTCAGCTCTGGATGATGGCCCGGGCAAGCCGAGCATCGATTGCACGATGTTGATGCGCGAAAAGCTCGATCAGATCGATCGTCTCCTGGCAGCTCTCCGCAAGCGGCGCGGTACGCTTACTCGACGCCTCGAAGCCTGGAAACAACAAAGCAGTGAAGGAACTCGGAATGAAAATACTCAACATCTTGGCGAGGCGGTATCTGCCGCTCGACGAACTGGATGAGGCTGTAGCCTTCTACGAAGCGCTCATCGGAGAGACCGCCAGACTCCGCTTCGACTATCCCGAATACGAGCTCAGGCTCGCACAGGTGGCGTCCATCCTGTTCATTGCTGGAACGAATGAAAGCCTGAAGCCTTTCACGGCAACGCATCTGACCTTTCTGGTCGACGACATCGAAGCCTATGCCGAATATCTGCCGACGATCGGCGCCAATGTGGTGGAAGCCCCCAAGGCTGTGCCTACAGGGCAGAATATGCTGGTACGACACCCGGACAATTCACTCATTGAATATGTCGAGCATCGCTACAAACACCCAGCGGACATTTTCGCCTCGGTTTGAGGATAGCGGCCGCTACTCTGCTGGGTGCGCATGAGTCCAACGAAGAGTGGATCCCACCGTCAGTCGGGTGACCCCTCCATGTCCTCGGCAATCTCCTGCCGAAGCTTCGGTCCTTTGGCGAGGCGCCGGCCAAGCGCGGTGACGAATTGATCGTAGCGTTCGCCGGCTTTGGCGCGGGCCGCCTGCGCGGCCGGCTCCGGCAAGGTCGGCGTGGTCGCGATCCAGTATTTGATGAACACGGCGAGGCTTTCGACGGCGATGCCCACATCGCGCTCCATCCGCGTCATGCGTCGGTCCAACTGGTCGAGCCGTTTGGTGATCGCCGCTTCCTGACGCTCGGCGGCATCGGGCGAGAGGAAGGATTCAATCGCCGCTTCCGCGACCAAAGACAGGGAATGGTCCCGGCGGGCCGCGTGTTCCGCCAGCCGATTCATGACCGTGGGATCGAGATAGACGGAGAGACGCTGTTTGCGAGGTGGTTTCATTATCGGCGCCTCACAGGTCCATGCCGTCGCCGGGATCGAGCGACACCTGCCTCGCAACCCCCTGCATGAGGCGATTCATCCGGCTGTTGCGCACCGCATCGTCCTCGCTCTCGTCCCGGTCGTCGTCGAGCTCAAATGGATTGTCGATCGGCACTTTCTTCTCGACGGGTTTCACCCGGCTGAGTTCCGGTTGCTGGCGGCGTTCGGATTCAGTCGGATCTTCGTCTGCGGTTTGCGCCGTCTGATTGACATCGGCGGTCTGTGGACGCGGCGGCAGCGGTAGAGATGTCCAATCATCGGGCCGTGCCTGCTTCGGTGCGGTGAGCGTGGGCGGCGGTAAGATACGCTCCTTGAACCGCGCATCTTCGTAATAGCGCGCTTTCTTCGCGCGGATGGGTGGCGTACCGGCGACCATGACAATTTCGTCGGTCGGCGGGAGCTGCATCACTTCGCCTGGGGTGAGCAGCGGTCGGGCCGTTTCCGATCGCGACACCATCAGATGTCCCAGCCAAGGCGAGAGCCGGTGTCCGGCATAGTTCTTCATGGCCTTCATTTCAGTAGCCGTGCCGAGCGCGTCCGACACCCGCTTCGCCGTGCGTTCGTCATTCGTGGCGAAGCTGACGCGCACATGGCAGTTGTCGAGGATCGAATTATTCGCCCCGTAGGCCTTTTCGATCTGGTTGAGCGATTGCGCGATGAGGAAGCTTTTCAGCCCGTAGCCGGCCATGAACGCCAGCGCCGACTCGAAGAAGTCGAGACGGCCCAGCGCCGGAAACTCGTCGAGCATGAACAGGAGGCGATGCCGTCCGGCCTTCGCCTGCAGATCCTCTGTCAGCCGCCGGCCGACCTGATTGAGGATCAGGCGGATGAGCGGCTTGGTGCGGTTGATGTCGGAGGGCGGGACGACGAGGTAGAGCGTCGTCGGGTGCTTCGCCATCACGATATCCGTGATCCGCCAGTCGCAACGCCTCGTCACCTCGGCCACCACGGGATCGCGATAGAGGCCCAGAAAGGACATGGCGGTGGAGAGCACGCCCGATCGCTCATTGTCGGACTTGTTGAGCAACTCGCGAGCGGCGCTGGCAATCACGGGGTGCGGCCCGGCATCCCCCAGGTGCGGCGTCTTCATCATCGCGGCCAGCGTCGACTCGATCGGCCGCTTCGGGTCGGAAAGGAAGGCGGCAACGCCGGCCAGCGTCTTTTCCTCCTCGGCATAGAGGACATGGAGGATTGCGCCGACCAGCAATGCGTGGCTCGTCTTCTCCCAATGGTTCCGCTTCTCCAGCGAACCTTCGGGATCGACCAGGATATCGGCGATGTTCTGAACGTCCCGGACTTCCCACTCGCCCCGGCGTACCTCGAGCAGAGGATTGTAGGCTGACGATTTCGCGTTGGTCGGATCGAAGAGCAGCACCCGGCCATGGCGAGCGCGGAAACCCGCGGTGAGCTGCCAATTCTCGCCCTTGATGTCGTGGACGATGGCCGAGCCCGGCCAAGTCAGCAGAGAGGGTACGACAAGACCGACGCCCTTGCCGGAGCGTGTCGGCGCGAAACACAGCACATGCTCCGGCCCATCATGGCGCAGATAGGCGTTTTCGTAGCGCCCCAGCACGACGCCATCCGGACCGAGAAGGCCTGCGCCATCCACCTCCTTCCTTTCGGCCCAGCGCGCCGAACCATAGGTCTCGACCTTCTTGGCTTCCCGCGCTCGCCAGACTGACATGCCGATGGCGACGGCGATCGAGATGAAGCCGCCGGACGCCGCGATATATGCCCCCTCGACGAAGATCGCGGGCGCATAGGCGTCGAAGCCGTACCACCACCAGAAGAAGGACGGCGGCAAGTAAAAGGGAAAGCCGAACAGCCTGAACCACGGTGCACCAAGTTCAGACTGAAAGGCGAGCCGCCAGGCAACCCATTCGGTCGCACTCCAGGTGGTGGCAAGCACGATGAGGAAGACGGTGAGAATCTGGCCCCAGAGGATCTTCGTGGCGGACATGGCATGGGTCTTTCTGCAAGAGGTCAAAGCCCGAGGCCGCGCTTACGACTGAAGCTCCAGTCGATGCCGCCGTCATCGCGGGCGACGCCGGAGACGTGCTTGCCGAGCTGCTTTTCGAGGGAGGGCGTCCACGGCACGAGCTGGAAGCCGAGGCCATCGTCCAGCATGGCGAAGCGGCCCGACGCGAGCGTGAGACGCTGGCGGTAGGTGCCGGACACATATTCGCCGCTGCCCGCGCGATTGAATGGCTGGCCTGTCTCGGCCACCAGCTTTTCGCCAATCGCCTCCAACTCCCGACCGCGTAGCGTATCGATCAGCCCGCGGCTGAAGGTGACGCGCTGACCGTGCCGCTCGCCCAGACCCTGTCCGACCAGATGATCGGCGCGCCGATCCATCGCCTGCCGCACCTCGGCGCCGAAGCCGCCCTCGGACAATGCGGCCGGCTCGCGCGCGATGTTCTGTCGGTCGAGCCAGGTCGCACCCGTCGCGGTGATCTGCCGATCGATGTCGATGTCGGAGCGGACGGCGATTGCGACACGACGCTGTCCCTGCGCGTCGTCGAACTTGCGCAACTCGACGATAGAGCCCGGCGCGCTGTCGCCTGCCGCATCAAGGTCGGGCAACTTGATGTGGTGCGTGCGGCCATCGACGCCATCGACCACAGCGTAGGCGGTACCCTTCAGCTCGTCATCGAGGCCGCGTGTCACCAGCCGACCGACGATCGGTGTGTCGAGGCTCTCGGCCGCGAGGACATAGCTCGCCGACCCGCGCTCGATGCCGCGTTCGGTCAAGGCGCGGTGCATCCGTTTGATAATGTCGCCACGCTCGCCAAGTTCGCGCAACGTCGCCTCGGCCTTCTCGTCGATCATCCACTGGCCAGAGCCGACCTGTTCGGCGAGCCCGAGTGTCTCCAGCTTGCGGAGCCGGCCGATCTTCAAGGCGTGATACTCGTCGGGCCGGGTGTTCGGATCGGTCGCCATGTCGATGACGCCGGTCTCGCGGCCATCGCGAACAAGCTGGCGATCGAGCTGCGTCCATCGCTCGGCTTCAACCTGACGTCCGAGATTGCGACGGATGTCGAGATCGGAGCGAGGACCGAGCTCCTGGGTAATGAGATCGGCGGCGCGGGCGCGCATGCCTTCCTTGATGTAGTCGCGCGCGATGACGAGGTCCTGGCCGTCATCGGCTCGCCCGCGCACGATGATGTGGACGTGCGGGTTGTCGGTGTTCCAATGATCGACGCCCGCCCAATCGAGCTTTGTGCCGAGATCCTGTTCCATCTGCCCCATGAGGTCGCGGGCGAAGCTCTTGATGTCCGCCATGTCCACGGCGTCCTCTGGCGAGACGATGAAGCGGAAGTGATGCCGATCATCCTGGCACCGCTCGGCGAAGGCGCGGCCATCGACGTCATCGGCCTCCGGTCCGAACAGCCGGGCCTTCTCCCCGTCACGGGTCACGCCCTCGCGGCGCAGATAGCTCAGATGGGCGGCAAGCGGTGCGGCGCGGGCGCTGTGGCGAACCACCCGAGTCTTGATGACGACAATGCGCGAGCGCCCCGTCAGCAGACGGTTGGCGCGCACGCTTGCGGTGCGCCCGCGTCCAAAGGTCGAGCGGTTACCGGAGCTGATCCGACCTGAGCGCGAGACGCGGGCACCGGCCTTCTGCGCGGCGGCAAGCGCCTGCGCGATGAAGGGCCGCGCGCGTTGTGCGCTGGTGGACCGGATGCGGCCTGGCCGGATGCGGAAATCGTCCTCGCCGCTCATGGCCGAGACCCCGCACATCGCGTCAAGCATATGAAATCACGGAGAAATCGGCGTCTCCGCGAGGTGCGCGGAAATCCAGCACCTCGCGAAAGCGGGCCATAAACTATTGAAACAACACGACCGACCGACGCCGCACCTCGCGGCTTTTTATCTCGCCCTCCTAATCGGTCGTATTTCCACTGCTCTTGCGGACATCGTCGTTCATCCTTCCCGATGCGAGAATATACTATGCTGTTCGCCACGGCACGCCTCCGCTCGCGGGCTTCGAGTTCCGATGCGCCTTGCACTCCTCCGCGCTCTGCGACGGGGTGTTCCGGCTGCACGTCGGCAGCGCTCGAACCGTCGCGGCGCACTTTTCCATCGGATTGACGGAGCATCGTCACAGGCAATCGAGCGCGGTCCGGCCGTCTTCCGATCGGCACAGCCGCAGGCAAGATAACGTGCGTTCCGTCGGTCCTGGTCTGCATCGGTCCTCATCCGCCGAGGGCGGATCTCCATGTTCAGAATGGCGTCCGTCAGTTGCGGGCGCGCTGCATGTCTCGTGTCAGCAAGTTGCTCATCGGTGGGCTCCCAGGAGCTTGCGATCCTTGGTGTGCGCCCGCTGCGCGGCGTCGGCAGTGCTCGCTGCCGGATCGCCGAGATAGAAGGTGCCGTCGCTCCACATGGCGTGCATGATGACGGCCAGTTTGCGGGCCACGGCGACGCACGCCTTGCGATGGCAGGAGCGCTTGGCGATCTCCTGGCCCCAGGCCTTCACCTTGTCCTTGCCCTTGAAGCGGGTCAGCAGTCCCGATGCCGCCTCGTAGAGCGCGCGGCGCACATCAGAGTCCCCAGCCTTTGAGATACGCCCCTGCACGTCGATCGATGTGCCCGACTGCCATCGCCTGGACGTCAGCCCGAAATAGGCGGCAACGTCGCGCGAGCGGCGGAAGCGGGACGGGTCGTCGATCGCCGTCATGAAGCTGAGCGCCGTCACCGGCCCGACGCCTGGGATCGCCATGAAGCGCCGGCACAGCTCGCTTTGCGCCACCAGCTTCACGACGAGATCGTGCAGCCGGCAATACTCCTTCCACAGCGCGGCGCGCGCCGACAGCATGGCGTCCATGAGCTCGCAGGACAGCGGATCGTCGGCCACCGCCTCCCGCACCGCCTGGTCGAACTTGCCGCGCGAGGTGCCACCGAGCTTGATCCCGAAGCTCTTCAGCGAGTGGCGGATGGCGTTCTCGAGATCGAGGAACTTGCGCTTCAGGTTGCGTCGATGCGTCAGCAGCAGGCGCATCCGGTAGCAGCTTTCCGTCTTCACGTGCGCCTGGCGGAACCAGCCTGTGCGCATGATGTGGGCGATCCCGAGGGCGTCCGCTGCGTCGGTCTTGTTGCGCTGGGCCGACATCGCGGCCCGCACATGCTGCGTCTCCAGGCAGATCGCCGGCAGGCCGAGCTTCTTGAGCTCGGGATGGAGCCAGGGCGACAGCGAGCCGGCCTCGTGGCCGACACGCTTCAATCGCCCAACGAAGGGCTTCAGCACCGCCAGCAACGCCTCCGGCTCGGTCGCCACCTTCACCGTCAGATGTACTTCACCGCGATCATCGACGACGCACACCGCCGTCTCCTCGATGGCCACGTCCAGCCCGCAAAAGAAGTCCATCACCCGCCTCCTGCGTTGCGTAACGCGGGAGATTTTACCGGGCGGCGAAGCTGTTGGTGGCGCGCTCTTCGGCGGGGAACCGTCCTGCCGATTACGGGCGGCAATCGTCCGGTTGTGGTGCCTGCCTCCACCCTGAACGCACTCCATGACACGCCGGAGCCTGCAGTCATGCAATCGGGAACCTGAGCGCTCATCGCGATCTCCCTTCACCAGCATGGGCGACGAACAGACCACCTGACTGCGGAACGATGGCGGAAACATCGCGCGGGGTCGGCGTCGTCGTTGCAGCTTCGGACCTGCGCTCCGCCGGCACGGGATCGGAGTCCGATCTGCGCTCCGGCTGCGCTACGAACAGCGGCGCGCGTGTCCAGGCGAGTGGATCGACTGCGGCGATCATGATCGGGCCGGCCACATCGCCGCCATTCACAGACGGCGCGATGATGGCGACATAGGCGCGTGTTTCCGCGGGTAGCGCACGGCCTTTGAGCGAGTCCTCGTAGCGGCCGGGCCCGGCGTTGTAGGCGGCGATCCAACCGGGCGAGCCGTAGCGATCGAACAGTTCACGGATGTAGCCGGACCCCGCCATGATGTTGTCATGCGGATCATAGGGATCAGCGCCGAGACGGTGGCGAAGGCGCAAGCCTTCCCATGTCTCCGGCATGATCTGCATCAGGCCCATCGCGCCCTTCGGCGAGATCGCCCGCGGATCGCCGGCGCTTTCGGCGCGCATCACCGCCCTGATCCATGCGATTGGAACGCCGAAACGCCGCGATGCCTCGGCGATGTGATCGGCATGGAGATCGCGCGGCGAAGGTCTGGCGACGGCCAAGTCCTGCGCCATCGTGATCGCCGGTAAAACGCTCGCGATGGAAAGGCCGGAAAGGAGAAGGAGAGCCATGCGTCGGGCAGCGCAGCGCGGCCAGGACGCAGTCGAACGGCGCGTTGGCTGACGATAGCCAAGCATCGCTCAATCCTTCTCGCCGCGATCGCGCGGACGCGACCAGTGCAGCGACCAGACGTTGCCGGCATCGTCGTCGCGGAACAGATTGGCTCGGATCGGATGCGGGAATGCCGGATCGTCGATCAGCAGCGCGACATATTCGCCGGCCTTCTCGCCGGTGCGTTTCCAGGCAGCGCCGATCTCCGGGCCTGTTTCGTTGCTCATGCCGTCGAAGAGGTGAACGCGATAATCTGGTGCGTTCTCCGCCTCGGACGGTTCTGCCGCGACGATGATAATGTCCTGATGCAGTGAGAGCGTCGCGAGGTGTCCGATGAAGCCGGAATTCTCGCGTGTGAATTCACCGATTTGGGGCATGACTGTCTCCTTCGCGGTGAGGTTGGGAAGCCATCGGCGGGCACCGCTCCCGCCGATGGAGGAGCAGTCAGCGTGTCGCCGCGCGCCAGATGAAGCGGCCGTCGCCCGCCTCGTCGGTGTAGAGCGGCGTCGCCTTGCCGATGACGGTGCGCGCCGGGATCGGACCGAAGTAGCGGCCGTCCAGGCTGTCGGGCACGTCGGGATTCATTAGGAAGATGTCGCCGTCCGCGATACGCCGGCAGCCCTGCCAGACGGGCAGTTTGCGGCCCCGCCGATCACGATCGAGCGCGTCGCCGAGCGGCACGGCATCGACGGTCACGGCGTTGCCGGTGCGGCAGACCTGTTGACCGGGAAGCGCCGTGACGCGCTTCATCAACGGCACATCGCGACCGATATAGCCGCGCGCGACCATCCAGTCGGCGAGCGGCTTGTCCGGCATGACAGCGACCAGATCGCCGACAGCCAGGTCGCGTGGCGGGTCCAGGTCGTAGAGGCCGATCGGCACGCTAGCCGAGGCGTTCCAGACGAGGCGAAGCGGCGTCGGAACGAACGCGGCGATGGCGACGCCCATCACGGAGAAATACGTCACCATGACGTAGCCGAAACGGGTCATTGCCCGCACTCCCGTCGTTTGAGCCATGCCTGATGGCGCTCCATCGTGTAGGCGCGGGGCTCGTGGGCCGTGCTCATCCGATTGGCGACGTGGCGCCAGTGATCAGGCGAGACCGCTTCCGGATCGATGCCGAGACGCTCGATGGCGTCGATAGCCTGCAGCACGCGCTCGACCTTGGGCCAGCTCTCGACTTTCAGCAGGATGTCGCCGCCGGGCCGCACGAAGGGCAGCGTCTGGTAGGCTTCGCCGCGCGCCACGGCGCGCACGATGTCGATCTGCGAGATGATCGTGCCGAAATCGTTCGAGGCCCAGCGGACGAAGGCGAAGATGGTGCCGGGGCGAAACGACAGGACACGCCGTCGCCGGTCGAGGAACTGTTCGTGCGCGTGCGTGCCGAAGCGAATCCAGTTCTCTTGCTTCTTCTCGACCCAGGTCAGCTCGACATGGGTGAGAGCATCGTGTGGGAGCGCGGCCGACGACGGGCCGCCGCGCATGCGGGAAGCCGCGATGCCGGTCATGGTGTGTCTCCAGGGGTTGGCGGGAATTCGCGCGCGAGCAGCTCGCGCAGCATGTCGGCGACGGTGACGCCGCGCCGGAAGGCGATAATCTTGATGCGCCCGCGCAGCTCGGGCGTGATGTCGACGGTCAGGCGGGCGGTGAAGGCCTCGGCATCCACCGCGCGCGGTGCCGGGGCATCGGCGGCCTTGATCCAGGCATCGGGACTGGTCGGGCGCGCTGCGAAACCACGCCGTTCGGATCGCTCGCTCATGGCGCGATCCTCTCGATCTCGGTGACGAGTGCTGCGATCTCGCGTGCGGCTGGGCCGTCATCGTCGATCTCGAAGGCGAGCCGGCCCGATTGCGCGGCGTCGGCATAGATGACGCGCTGGCCAACCGTCGTGCGCAGCACCGGCGGATCGTGATCGGCAAGCGTCTCGGCCGTCTCGCGAGCGATCACAGTGCGCGCGCCGCAGCGGTTGAGGACGAAGCGAGCGCGTAGCTCCGGCCGGTAGATGCGCGCTTCCGACAGGAGCGCCAACATCTCGGCCGATGCCCAGCCATCGAGCGGTGACGGCTGCACCGGGATCAGGACGAGGTCGGCGGCGAGAAGTGCGGAGCGCATCAGCCCGGCGACGCGCGGCGGTCCGTCGATGACGACGTGATCGACGGACCGCGCAAGCTCGGGCGCCTCGCGATGGAGCGTATCGCGCGCAAGGCCAACGACGCCGAACAGGCGCGGATAGCCTCCGCGGCTGCGTTGCTGAGACCAATCGAGCGCCGAGCCCTGCGGGTCCGCGTCGATCAGCGTGACCCGCTTTCCCTTGCCGGCCCATTCGCCCGCCAGATGTAGTGCCAGCGTCGTCTTACCGACGCCGCCCTTCTGATTGAGGAGCGCCACGATCATCGGCGGCCTCCCGAGCGCGGACCGAACGGAAGCTGCGGGGCGCTGGGGGGCCCGTTTCTCGCTGCGTCGGCGTTGGTGAGAGCGGTGCTGCTTGTGCGCCGTTTGCCAGCGGCGCTGAGCGCGTTCGCGGCCTGCCGGACGAGGTTTTCCACCTCGCGCGCGCGCTCTTCAAAGTTAGATTCTCTGTTAGATTCTAAGTTAGGGGCGCGATTTTCTGTTCTACTGTCACGGGTTAGACCCTGTTTCGGTTCCTGTTGGCACGAGGGGCTGGTTCCTGATGGCACGCGCTTTCGGGTTCCCGATGGCACGAAGCCTTTCACAGCTTTTCCACAGGGCGGGGTCCGCTCGAAAGCGAGCAACGTTCGGCCGCCAGCCTCGATCTCCAGAAACAGCGTGTAGCCGGGAAGCGGCTGACGGCGGATGATGTCGCGCAGCTCGAACGCGAAGCGTTTGAACGGCGACAACGCGCCGGATTTCTGGTGGAGGTGGCGGAAGTCGAAACGCCAGCCATTGCGCTGGTGCCCGCCGTGCTTGCGCACCAGGCGATAGAGCCAGCGATCGAGCCCGCCAGTGAGATCGAAATAGGCGCGGTCGATCGTCAGCACGAGCGCATCGTCGAGAACGGCCTGGTAGAACCAGTCCGGGACGATCATCTCGATCCCGTCCGGCTTGCCGTTGCGGTTGGTGCGCTCCTTCCACTCGTTGATCCACGAGAAGCGGTGACGCCGGCCCTCGGCAGGCTGGCGGATCGAGGTGCAGACCGTCGTCGATTGCAGGCGATCGAGCGCAGCCTTCAGGCGCTGATAGTCGCGCAAGGATGTGCCGCGGCCGATGAACTTCAGGATTTCATAGGGAGTAGCAACCATCAGACGCGATGTGCGCAGACCTGCGTCGCGCGCCTCGACGATCTGGCTCGCCGCCCAGATCAGGATATCGGCGTCCCAGATGGTCGCCATGCCGTGATCGGGAACGGCTTCGACACGGATCGACACGTCGCCAGCACAGAAATCGATTGGCGCGACGCGGTGGGATTTGGAGAGGGAGAAGAATGGATAAGCCATGAGGTCCTGCGCGTCTCGGGCTGCGAACTCGCCAGGGAGCGCACGGAACAGATCGAGCTGTGTGCGCTCCGAGAGGGGCCGAGGTCGCGCCGCCATTTGGGAAGCCGGGCGCAATCAGCGGGCGTATCGGCCGGCGTGAGCCGTCGGCGCGGGCGAATGACGCTTGGCAGGCAGGACAGATCCACGCGGATCGGACGTCGAGGTCACCGCGCCGCGCTCGGCCCAGGCCTGGAGATCGTCCACCGCATAGACCACGCGACCACCGAGCTTGCGATACGCTGGACCCGTTCCGTAGGTGCGGTGCTTCTCCAACGTGCGGGCAGAGAGGCTGAGAAACTCGGCGGCTTCCTTGGTCCGCAGGAAGCGCGGCGGGAGAACGGCGCGGTCGGGTCGCATGGATGGGGCCTCCGTGGGTTCGTTGGGGCCGCCGGAGAGCGGCGGATGACGAAGGCCACGATGGCGAAGGACCACCGGCGAAGTGCAGGGCGAACTTGAGGGGGGCTAAAATCGCCCACTATGGGCGGGATTAGCTTCGTCTGCGATGGCGAAGGAGCGCCCGATAGCCGCCTGCGACCATCGCGTGGGCGTCCCTGAGCATGGATTTGATCGTGTGACGTACAGAGGAAGCTTGCCAATCGTCGCGATGAAGCGGACCGACACGAAATACGACCTGCGCGATCTCCTGCTGGGTCGCGCCATGACGATGCCCGTCGAAACATTGCAGCATGCGTCGCAGCCGAGTACGCTGTTGTTTCGTCAAGCGTGTGTCAGGCGGGATGGCACGCCCGTGAAGGGCAGAGAGCAAACGGCTGATCGATTCAAGCCTGTCGAACCCTTCAAAACTCAGGGGAACGAGGGCCGCAACCGGCCCGGCACCCTGTGCCTGACCATGATGGACTAGCTGGATCCGTTGCCCGTTACCCAGATCGTAGAGGAGAGCAGCTTCGCCATCGAACTCGAGGGTCGCCTCGATCTCGGGATGCTGTTCAGAGCTTGAGGTGAAGGTCGGCGGCGCCTCACTGAGAATGACGGCGCTTGTATCTTCCTGCACGAGCCAGAGGACGGATGCTTCGGGTGGAGCGTGCAGCGGGTTCACCGGGAAATCGCAACCCCCAGCGCTGCTGGATTTCTTCCGCCAGCGGATTGAGATCGTCCTTGCCGACGAGTGTCTGGTAGTCCTTGTCGTAGTCTTCGTTACGGCGAAGCCACTCCCAGGCGAGATCGGATGCAGTCAGGACTTCAATGCGCTCATAGGTCTTCGAGGAACGCCAATCGGACGCATCCGGTGTCATCCTGATCATCCCTTCGCCGTTGATCGAGTGGAAGCGTCAGGATTCCCAGATGGGCGGTGAGGCGGTAGCCAAGCAGCCGGCAAAAGGTGATGCCGGAGCGGCATCACGGTGATCACTGGGGCGTGCGGAGCAGTTCGCGGTAGCCTTGTTCCGTCATCCAGCGCGCACGCGCGAGATGCGTGTCGTGGACGTGGCGGCAACGTCCTGGCTCCTGTGCTGGGTCGAGCCCAAAGAGCACCTGGACGGCCTCACGCCAGTCCGCGCCGTCACGCGCAGAATCGAGCAGGCGAAGATAGAGAACCATGTGCTCGCGATCGTAGGTCGTGAGCGTCTGGCTGGTTGGAGGCTGATCCAGAAAGGCCGGTGTCGTTGCTGCCATAGGACGACTATATTCGCTCGCTGCGTATTCGTTAACATGCCCGCCTGGCATCAATATGCCGGAGGGCGACGCATAGTTCTGATGACGAGATTGGCCGACAACTAGCGCTTTTTCGGCCGATCGTCCCGGTCGTGGAGGAGCAACACGCCTTCACCCTTGTCGGTGGATAGAAGGACGATGCCCGCAGCCTCCAGAGCCCGGCGAACGAGATCACGCGTAGACTCGTACACCTCAAGTCCATTCTCTGACTCGAGACGTTTGAGCGCTGTGAGTGATACTCGAGCCTTGTCAGCGAGCGTCTCCTGCGTCCAACTCAGCAACGCGCGCGCGGCCCGCGATTGTCGGGCGGTGATCATGCATGATCACCTCCCACCCGGACATGGGTGCACGCCAGAACTACGACTATAATAGTCGCTTTATGGCGTCTGCACCAGTCCTAAGCGCAGCTATCGCTGTGTTACTGCCTGGCAAGAGCTATCCGATTCGGTCGTCCTTGGTGCGTGAACATGTTTCATCCCAATCGGGTGCGGCGCGTCAGAACATGGAATGTAACGGTCCCGTCCCGGCGCTTCCGGCGCGCCGGATGCCAGTGTCTGCGGCAAGGTCCGCAATATTCGGAGCTTGTGGGTTTATGAGGCCACAAGTCTGTCGCGATAGCGCCGGCTTCCACCCAGGACGCGGCCGCTCGCGAGCTCGACGGAAAAGTCACCGCTCCGATCGGTGTCGACCCGCCGGATCGCCTTGCGGTTGACGAGGTGGCTGCGATGGATGCGCACGAAGGCCGCGCCAAGCTCAGCCTCGATGTTGGTAAGTGTTGCACGGTGCAGCATCACTCGCCCCTCGGCGTTGATTTCGACATAGTTGCCGGCCGCAGTGACATGCTCGATCAAGGCAACCGGTACGTGAAAACGTCTGGCGCCGTCCGTCAGAGTGAAAATATCGGGTGCCTGGGGCTGTCGAGGTGGCGTATCGGTTGATCGGTGCGGCGCACCGAACCTTGCCAGCAGCCACTGTGCCAACGCTGCGAGTCCGGCAAACTGCAGGTAGGTCGCGATGTCCTTGCGAAATTCATACAGCCAGGGATTGGCCAGCCCACCCTCGAAGCGATAGGCCTCGCCCATGGCCGCATAGGCCAGATGGCGCAGTCCGATCATTATTCCGACATGCAAAGCAGAGGCGACCGGCAGCCCGACGATGCCGATCAACACCACCATGAGCCAGTTGTAGCGGGGCGGCCGGAAGCTGGCGACGGCCCACCAGATGATCGGTATGACGCACAGCCAGCCGAGGACGCTGGTTACCTCCCAGATCCATATATGAGTGGGAGTTTCATGAACGCCGGATGCTGCAAACTGGCTGATCAGCGATTCGGCGTTGCCGATCGTGATGGCGACGAGGATCGCAAGAAAGCCCGCCGTCAGGATGATCGCCAGTTTCCGAGGCTTACCGCTCGTCCCTAGGTCACTGCCGTTCGTCCCAACTCCCTCCACCATCGTCCCTTCAGCGCCGCAACGTGTCCCTCGGAGCTTACCGGCTTGCACTGTCGATCGCTAGCCACAGCTCATCCAACATCGGCGAAAGGGAACCAACATGGGCAAAGTAACTGCCCGGCATTTTGGAATGGACTGGCTGCGCATCGGCGCCTTTCAGCTGCTGATCCTTTATCATGTCGGCATGACCTTCGTACCCTGGGATTATCAGGTAAAGGTGGTCAGTCCTGCCATCGACTGGGCGACGATCCCCATGCTGCTGACGAGCCCCTGGCGGCTTGCGCTACTGTTCGTGGTCTCTGGTTATGCGAGCGCCGCACTCTTCGCCAAGGAGGAGGGTCGGACCGGCGTCTTCCTGACGTCGCGCGTTGCGCGGCTCGGAATTCCGCTTCTGTTTGGCATGGCCGTGATCGTGACCCCGCAGCCCTGGGTCTGGCTGGTGACGCATTTCGGCTATACTCATGGCTTCGGCTATTTCCTCGGTCATGACTATTTCCGCTTCCAGTCGATCGACGGCGTGGCGATGCCGACCTGGATGCATCTCTGGTTCGTCGTCTATCTGCTTGCCTACACGATACTGCTGGGAGCGCTGTTGACCCTCCCATCCGCCTGGAAGGAAGCGATTGGGCGGATTTCGGAACGTGTCCTCGCCGGCCCCATGCTGCTGCCGTTGGGGATCGTCGGGGCTTATGCAGCGCGGGCGTTCCTCAGCCCCGGTTGGGAAGACAGCCATGTCTTCGTCGGCGACTGGAGCGCCCATGCGACCTATCTGCCAGCGTTCCTTTTTGGCTACCTCCTGCGTGGGTCGCAGCCCCTCCACGCTGCGATCGCTGGCTGGTGGCCCGCGGCTGCGGTCGTGGCTTGTGCTGGTTGGGCCGTACTTGCCGGTTTCGAGATTGCCTGGCCTGGCAACACCCCGGCGCCACATTGGGCGAGACCTCTTCATGGCATCGCTCACTCGGCAGAATCCTGGGGCGCAATTGTCGCCCTCATCGGCATCGCCAATCGCTACTGGAATGTAGATGGCCGCTGGCGCCCCATGCTCGTGGAAGCGGTGTTTCCTTTCTATCTCATCCATCAGACGGTCATCATCGTCGTTGCTTACTGGTTGCTGTCGACCCCGACAGGGCCGTTCGTTCGCTTCCTCGCCCTGGTTCTGGCGACTGTCGTGGGATGTTGGGCGTTCTATCTCGGCGGACGTCGGATCGGGTGGCTTCGGCCATTGATTGGATTGCGCCGCGCCATTCCCGTTGGGAAATAGACGAAAGCCCCGGCCATTTTGGCCGGGGCCTAGCGCGCTACCTCAGTCGCCGCGCCGCCCGTTGGGGCGAGACCAGATGAGCGAGAAGGTGTCGCCTTCCTCGTCGTCGAAGAGGTTGGCGTAGATCGGGGCGTTGAAGCTCGGATCGTCGAGCTTGAGCCCCAGATAGTCGCGGCCCTCGTTGGAGCGCTTGGACCAGGCGGCGCCGATCTCCGCACGGCCGATCATGACGCGGTGGCTGGGGGCGTTCTCGCCGGAGGCGCGCTGGTCAGGGACGATGCGGACGTTCTTGGCCTGGACGCTGAGGGTCGCGATATCGCCGGTGAACTCGTTGCTGCCGGTCTTCTTGAAGGTGCCGATGGTCGCCATTGTAAGTCTCCGTTTCCGTTCCCGAGACCGCACCATGCGGCCTCGATGGCGATCGGTTGGCCGGAGGCGACCGACGACGCATCGCTTGCGACCGAAGCAGAGCGGAGGACGGCGCGGGATCGAGTTTCTTGCTTCGCGAGGAATGACGGCGCTCTCGGGGTCCCCACGCGGCTTGCCGCGCGGGGTGGGAGTCCGGCAGGGGAAGAAAGTCGAGACGCGCCGTTGCGGCATAGGCGGTCGAGGCGTCAGCCGTCCTTCGGGCAGATCAGCCCATCAAGGAGGCCGTTTGGAGCGCTCGCTGAAAGGATGGCAGGCGGAGACGCTGGCGACCATTCTTGCCTGAAACCGGCCTCAGCGCGTTCACAGCCACGCTTTCCTCATTCCAGGCCATGGTATTCACTCATCGCGCCGGGGCTCCGGTGGGAACGCTATCCCCGCTGTCCCAGGCTCGTCGGTGAGGCAGACGGTCGCCGTTTGAGTGGACGCTACGGGGCCACCCTGCATGGGCCGACACGACGTTGCCGCGCAGCGCCGATCTATGTCAGGGCATTGCGCCGATACGTCGCCATCGTCTCATCTGGTTAGCCGAGCCGTGGTGCAGCTCTCAAGCCCGGGCAAGGCCTCGATCGGATTGGGCGTCGCCTGCCATCCCCGCAATTCGGACGAAGGCTGCAACGCTGACCGCGATTGCGCCGAAAAGCGAGAACGCGATCTGCCATGCGTCCGAAGGTATGAGGTGTTTCGCGATGCCGTGGGTTGCGTGGTAGCCGGCAACGGCGGCAGGAGCCACGAAGACCGCGGCAATAGCGAACTTCGCCCAGAGCGGTCGCACGGTTCCGAGCAGAAGCTGACCCGCGCCGAAGGTCAGCCCGGCGGCAAGCGCACCGATGAGGATGGCGCCAAGCCAACCGGCACCGGAGTTGAACGCCCACATGCCGGTCGTCACGCCCACGAAGAACGGAAGCGCGAAGATGGCGAGCGTGAACAGCAACCAGCAGAGGAAGCCGACTGCGACCATACAGAGAAGGATGCCGAAAATGATCATGGGTGGTGTCTCCGATAGGATGGATCCAACGGTTGCGCCTCCACCACCACCGTGGCGCGGCCCGGAGCATAGCAGAGCATAAGGGCCTGCGGGAGCGAAAACCGTGGCGGTTTTCGTTCCCGCGGACATGATCTTCGCCTCGTCATGAGGCGAAGGGGTCGATTTCGAAAACGACCGCAGCGTCGTCGCCGTCGTATTCGGTGGCAGGCACGACCGAGAGCGTTCCGTCGCCGGCCCGGAAGATAACGATGGCGACCATCAGGGTGGAGGCGAGGCTGAAGGCGAAGGCATGCGCGTTGGGGAAGGACATCGATCCGGCTCCTGTTCGAGCGGAGGACCATCCCCCGCTGACAGGCGCCCGATGGGCCCGGCCGATGGCCGCAATCACCGCGTGAGGCGTAGCCGGAGCGGCGGCACGCGCATGCGTAGTCCGACCCTTTACGGGTTGATGGCGTCAGGCCATCGGCTGGACCAAGGATCAGAGCAGATAAGCGGGGGTGGTTTGACGGTCTATAGGGGCATTTTCGCTGCACACGAACAGCAATCGTTTCGGCTATGACCTCGACGCTCCGGGATTCCTCGATTTTTCCGGCTGAGTGCATCATAGAGTCGGCCGTCAACGATAGAGCTGGGGGACGATGTTGAGATTCAGTGAGTTTGCGAACCTTCCGACTCTGACCGAGATCCTCGTGTCCGAAGACGATACCGGCTTCGAGCGTCTCGATGAGGGCAAATGGGTAAAGGGGCGCTTCGACGATAATATTCGCATCGATCAGCCGACCCATGGCGCCGGGCAAACGCATGCGCATGTGTACGGGCGCAAGGGAGACGAAATCGGTGTCGTCAATTTGGATGGTTCATCGAGCCACGGCACGAAATGCCGGTTGAGTGACGATGATGCCGCCGCCCTGCGAAAGCGCGGTTTCACGATCAAAGCGGGCAACATCGTCGAATGGATCGTGCTGCCCTCGCAACCTCAGCTACTGCTGGGTTGAGGGCGGCGCTTACGCGCCGCCCGAGCCGAACCGATAGACCGGGATGCCGAGCTTGCGGGCCTTGTCGGCGAGATTGTCCTGAATACCGGTGCCGGGGAAGATCACGACCCCGATCGGCACGACGTTGAGCATCTGGTCATTGCGCTTGAACGGCGCGGCCTTCGCGTGCTTTGTCCAGTCGGGCTTGAAGGCGACCTGCGGTACTTTGCGGCTATCGGCCCATCGGGATGCGATCTTTTCGGCGCCTTTCGGTGATCCACCGTGCAGCAGCACCATGTCCGGGTGCTTAGAGTGGATCTGATCGAGCTTGGCCCAGATCTGCTTGTGGTCGGCGGTGTCACCGCCCGAGAACGCGATCTTGGGACCGGCGGGCACGAGCACCTCGGTATCCGCGCGCCTCTTGGCGGCGAGGAAATCCCGGCTGTCGATCAGCGACGCGGTGAGATGTCGATGGTTCACTCGTGAGCCGGTCCGTTGCGACCAGGGAGAGCCGGTGGCGACGAGGTAGCGTTTGGCGGCGGCCTCGCGGAAGGTTTCCATGCCGTCGCGCCGGTCAATCAGGTTCATGCCGATGTCGATGAGGCGCTCGAGCTGGAGGGACTTCACCTCGGAGCCGTCCTGCTCTCGCTGAAGTTGCTTTTGGGCCTGCTCGTTGTCGTCGAGCTTCTGTTCAATCCGGTCCACGGCGCGGTGGAACATATTGACGGTCGACCAGAGGAGATCGGGGAGATCGAAATCGAGGCTGGTGTCAGTGATCGTGGCCACAAGCGCGTCGAAGATGTCGGCGACGGCGCCTTCAATGACGTGGTCCTCCGGCGGGGGACGTTGATCGAGTTCGTCTTCGGAGGGGCGATAACCGTGGAGTTGCAATTCCTGGATCAGGTGATCGGTCGGGGATGACTCGTGGTGCGGTTCGTAGTCGTCGTGCTCACGCATGGGATGCTCCGTCGGTGGACCGCGACCGTCGCGGCCTTCATGGCGACGAAGCCGTCGGGCGGGACGGACCTGCACCCGAAGCGAAGCGAGAGGGCCGAAGCGCCAGCGGAGGATGGCGAAGGCCGGCGATTTTGTTTCGCGATGGAAAGGTGCGGTACGCGCCGCCGGAAAATCGTCGGCCGCAGCCATTGCCGATACGGCCCGACTGATGGCCGATCGCCCCCTCGAAGGCCGAGGCGCGGCCCTCTCCCGACGGGTGATACATCCTCTTGGGCATGGCGCCGGCTTACCGCCCTTCAGCCCTTTCCGGCTATGCAGCCGGGCTCATGAAGCGCACGACGTCCTCCGATGCGAGTTGCACGCGAACGCCCGCCCGGAGTGCGTCGATGCCGAGCCGTCGGATATCCTCGTTGAAGTCCCCGAGAGCCGGCGACAGGGGAATGGCCTCGATTTCCGCCGCGTTCGCTCGTTCGATCAGTGTGTCGCGCGCGCCGTCCCCTGCCGGATCGTTGTCGCGGACAATGTAGAGCCGCCGCAGAGCCGGTGGGAACAGGATGGCGGCCAGATGCGCTGCCGAGAGCGCCGGCGCCATCGCCATGCCGGGCAAGACCTGCCGGAGCGACAGCATGGTCTCAATGCCTTCGCCGGCCGCCATCACGCTGTCGGGCACGCCTATACGGACAGCGGCCCCAAGTAGATTGCCCATCGCTTTGCGCTGTGTATCGATCGGCGCCTTGTCCGAGCCATCTGGCGCGAGCCAGGTGCGGTGTGCGCCGGTGATCTTGCCAGTGAGATCGGTGACCGCGGCGATCATGGCTGGCCATGTCTCGGTCGGGCCATCGTCCGGCCTGTAGTAGCAGCGCGGATGGAATCGCAGGCTGCCGGTTCCATGCAGAAGCGTAATGCCGCGTCGGCGCAGATATGTCTCTACGACGGTGCCGGCGATAGGCTGTGACATGGCGAAGAGCCGCCGTGCAGCTTCGGCCGATCCCGACGGAACCGGAGTCATACTGCTGAGTGGCTCTGCCGGGACGGGGGCGGGACGGGGTAGGCTGAGAAAGGTGCACGCCTCGTCGGTGACATCGGCGAAGTCGAGGAGGCCGAGCGATTCACGGATGACGTCGAGAAGATCGCCATGCTCACCGGTGGCGGCATCGGTCCATTTCCCGGCGCGGCCCTTGGGGCTGTCCTTGAGCCGGACGAACATCGAGCGGCCCTTGGTGTTGCGGACATCGCCAACCTGCCAATAATTGCCCCGGCGCTGACCGTTCGAGAGATAGTGGCGGCAGACCGCCTCGGCCTGACGGCCGAGCCGATGAGCCAGATCGGATGCGTTGCGACGCGCCATCACGCTGCCTCGCGTTCGCCTATGCGCTGGACCGGATAGCGGCACAGCACGCGCTCCAGCACCGTGCGACCGGCGGCATCGGTCGGCACGAACATCCTGAGCTTCCACGAAATGATTTCGTGGAACAGGCCATAAGCGGTGAGCCGCTCGCGCATCGCTTCGGTGAAACCCGACAGTTCGATGCGCTCGGCGCCCATGACGCGGACGCGGCGAAGCTGAAGCCCCTCTGCGAGGTCGAGGATGGTCCGGCCATCCATCAGTGCCATGAAGGCGTCCGCCGGCGCGAGCGTTGTCACGCCGGTCGTGGTCGCATTGGCCGCCCAGGCGGGCGAGACCTTGCGGCCGACGATCCGCTCGCCCTCGTCGGTCTGGAGCCGATAGACGCGGGTGGACTCGTTCGGCAGCCGCTTCCAGATCGGCAGCAACAGGCCCGCGACGATGTGGATCGTGCTGTCGGAGAACTCCGGTACATCGGCGACTTCGGCGCTCCAGGCCGGGGCGAAGACGCCCCGCTCTGCCTCGGTCCAGTGGGTTTCACCCATCATCTTCACAGGAACGGTGTGCGACTCCATCGGCCGGATCAACCGGACGCGGCGTTCGATCTCGCCATCGTCGAGCATGATCGAGGTGGTGGGGATTTGGACGGCGGCGCGGCCGGACCGTTCGTTGACCAGCAGCTTGGCGCCGGATTCGCAGAGATAGGCGAGCGCGTCGTCGAGCGTGACCGGGCGGTTGCGGGTCCGCTGCGCGATGGTGAGCAGCCGGGTCTCGGCGCCCGTTCCCGGATGCGTATAGATGGTCTGGCGGCCGGTGACGGTGAAGCCTTCCGCCGTCAGCGTCTCCAACCCGACATCGTAGATGCCGGCGGCGATGGCGCCCTCGATCTTGGCGGTGAGAAGCTGCTCGAAGGCGGTGAACAGGGTGCCCTGAAGCTCGATGGTCAGCGCCAGCAACCGGTTGAGGAAGGTGGTGATCGGCGGCAACTCGTCCTTGATGCCGGTGGAATCCATCAGCTTCAGGCCGGTGGTGGACTCGAAGCGTTCGAGCGAGCAGCCCTCGACCTTGCCGCGCACCAGCAGGAGATAGAGCTGGCGGAGCGCGTCGCGGGCATAGCTCGATTCCAGGTTGTCCTCCGGACGGAACAGTCCCTGGCCGCCGGTCTGGCGCTGGCCGCGGGTGATGGCACCCAGCGTGTCGAGGCGTCGGGCGATGGTGGAGAGGAAGCGCTTCTCTGCCTTGACGTCCGTGGCGATGGGCCGGAACAGCGGTGGTTGCGCCTGGTTGGTCCGGTGCGTGCGGCCGAGCCCCTGGATGGCGGCGTCGGCCTTCCAGCCCGGTTCGAGCAGATAGTGGACGCGCAGCCGCGTGTTCCGCGCCGAAAGCTCGGCGTGATAGCTACGGCCGGTGCCACCGGCGTCCGAGAAGATCAGGATGCGCTTGCTGTCGTCCATGAACGCTTGGGTTTCGGCGAGATTGGCGGCGGCGGCGCGGTTCTCGACGACGAGTCGGTCGCCCCCCGAAGACGTGCTCTTGCGGACGATGCGCCGCGAGCGACCCGTGACCTCTGCTACCAGATCCGTGCCGAAATACTGGACGATCTGGTCGAGCGCGCCGGGCACGGGCGGCAGGGAGGCGAGCTGTGCAATCAACTCGTCGCGGCGCGCGACGGCCTCGCGGCTTTCGACGGGCTGGCCGTCGCGATAGACCGGCCGTGACGACAGATTGCCCTCGCTGTCGGTGAAGGGCTCATAGAGCTGCACCGGAAAGGAATGGGCGAGGTAGTCGAGAACATATTCCCTCGGCGTGATGTCAACGCGAACGTCGTTCCATTCCTCGGTCGGCAGGTCGGCTAGCCGGCGCTCCATTAGCGCCTCGCCGGTCGAAACGATCTGGATGACAGCGGCATGGCCGGCTTTCAGGTCGCCGGCGATCGACCGGATCAGGGTCGGCGTCTTCATGCTGGTGAGCAGATGGCCGAAGAAGCGCTGCTTGGCGCTCTCGAAGGCCGAGCGGGCAGCGGACTTGGCCTGGCGGTTCAGCGTGCCGGAGGCGCCGGTGATATTGGCAGCCTCCATCGCCGCATCCAGGTGGTTATGAATGATCGCGAAGGCTCCGGCATAGGCGTCGTAGATACGGGTCTGCTCGAGGGTCAGCGCGTGCTCGACCAGCTCGTATTCCACGCCATCGAAAGAGAGCGAGCGGGCGGTGTAGAGGCCGAGCGCGCGCAGATCGCGGGCCAGCACCTCCATCGCCGCGACGCCGCCGGCCTCGATCGCCTCTACGAATTCGGCTCTGGTCGAGAACGGAAAATCCTCGCCGCCCCACAGGCCGAGCCGCTGGGCGTAGGCGAGGTTGTGGACGGTGGTGGCGCCGGTCGCCGATACATAGACGACGCGGGCGTTCGGCAGTGCGTGCTGGAGCCGCAGACCCGCGCGGCCCTGCTGCGAGGCGGCGACGTCGCCGCGTTCCCCCTTGCCGCCACCGGCGTTCTGCATCGCGTGCGCCTCGTCGAAAATGAGGACTCCATCGAAGTCGGAGCCCAACCAATCGACGATCTGCCGGACGCGCGAAACCTTCTCAGCCTTGGCGTCGGAGCGTAGCGTGGCGTAGGTTGTAAACAGGACGCCTTCCGGCAGCGTGATCGGCCGCCCCTGCGCGAAGCGCGACAGCGGCGTGACCAGCAGGCGCTCCATGCCGAGTGCCGACCAGTCGCGTTGTGCGTCCTCGATCAGCTTGTCGGATTTGCTGATCCACACTGCCTTGCGTCGGCCCTGGAGCCAGTTGTCGAGAATGATCGCGGCGGACTGGCGGCCCTTGCCGACGCCGGTGCCGTCGCCGATCATGAAGCCGCGTCGGAAGCGCACGGCGCTCGCGGTATCCTCGCGCGCGGCGGTGACGACATCGAAGGTGGCGTCCACCGTCCACGATCCGGCGAGATGATCGGCGTGTGCTTCGCCAGCATAGATGATCGTCTCGAGCTGGGCGTCCGAGAGCAGCTCATGGATGCTGCCTGGAAGGCGCGGCCGATAGCTCGGCTTGGGCGGAGCGACCGAAGCCATCGCGGCTGACTGCACCAGTTTGGTGGGGTGCGCCTGAGAGCCGGCGATACGGATCGCCTGCAATCCGTATTCCTCATAGATGGCGTCGGATAGGCGACCATCTTCGCCGGTCAGCCGGTCCAGGGTTTCATAGGCGAGTGGCAGGCCCTCCGGTTCGGCCATCGGTGCGGGCGGCGGGACGGTCCTGGCGCTACGGTTGATAGTGCCGGGCACGCCGCGAGGGGTGAACGGCGCCATAGCCGGGACCGTGAGCGAGGGATCGAGGGCGAGCCGTTCCGGCAGATGATCGTCGAGCCAGCCCAGCAACGTGGCGACGTCCGGCGCGACGCCGGGCGCCGCCGGGAACGCTGCTGGATCGTCGGCGGGCAGCTTGTCGATGACGGTCAGGCGCGTCTCGATGGTAGTGCCGTGTTTGGCATATGCCGAACCATTGATGACGGCGGAGAAGACGACACGCCCGCGCGCCTGCAACCGGATGAAGGCGTCCCGCCAGGCCGGATTGTCGGGTGCGAAGCTGGCGCCGGTAATCGCCACGAGCCGGCCGCCAGGGGCCAGGCGCGCCAAGGCCGACGCGACATGGCGGTAAGCGGCGTCCGTCATGCGGCCCTCGACATTGGCCATGACCGAGAAGGGCGGATTCATCAGCACGATGCTGGGCGTGACGGTGGGATCGAGATGATCGTCGATCTGCGCCGCGTCGAAACGGGTGATGGGAATGGCCGGGAAGAGAAGCGACAACAGGCTGGCGCGGGTATCGGCCAGCTCGTTGAGGACGAGCGTGCCGCCGGCGATCTCGGCGAGGATGGCCAGCAGGCCGGTGCCGGCAGACGGTTCGAGCACCCGGTCGGCCGGGGTGATGGCCGCGGCGTGGGCGGCGACCAGACCGAGCGGGATCGGCGTCGAGAATTGCTGGAAGGTCTGGCTCTCCGCCGAGCGCCGCGTATGCGTCGGCAGAAGGTTGCCGATTTTCGACAGGAGGACAAGCCGGGAAACTGGACACGCGGCTTTGCGGAAAAGCGCACATCCGTATTTGCGGAGGAACAGGACGGTCGCCGCCTCGCAGGCGTCATAGGCCGTCTTCCAGTCCCAGGCGCCGGTCGCGTCCGACACGCCGAAGCCGGTCTCCATCGCCGCGCGCAGGGCGGCGGCATCGACGCGTTCGCCGCGTTCGAGACGGGGCAGCAGCAGGCGCGCGGCCGCGAAGATGGCGGCGGAGGACTCGGGATTGGGGCCGAGCGGCAGCGGCGCGGCAACGGGTGCCGCCGCGGATGCGGACATCATGGTCATGGTGGGGAACCTCAAGGAGAGCGGGAATGGTTGAGCCCGCGCGGCGCTCTCTCTCGACCGCATCGGCTCAAACCCGTCCCGGCGGCACTCTCACTCTCAAGGCGCCCACATGGAAAAAGCGCCCGACCGTGAGGTAGGGCGCTTTTCTTGAGGGGATCAGTTCCAGAGCCCTTCCCGGATCTCGCTGGCGATGAGTGCGCGGGCCTTGCGGGTCAGGTCATCGCCGCAGGTATCGACATGGCCGAAGAACCTGGCGCGGGCGCCGTTCGCGGTCCAATCGGCATAGCCGCAATATTCGCGGGCATCGGCTCGGAACGCCCGCATGTCGCTGGCCCAATGGGGCTTGGGCTCGACGACGACGGTGATACCGCCTCTGGTCTCCGGCCAGGGTAGGGACCGTTCGTGCGGCGGATGCTGGTGATCCGCCGCGAAGATGGCGTCGATGTCGATCATGGCGCCTCTCCCGTCTCGGGCCGCACGAAGCCCTCGGGATCGTCGGGATCGGGCGGCAGATAGGCGTCGTAGGGATTGCCGTCGGCGAGATGGCCGAAGGGCGTGAAGACGTAATCGCCCTTATCCCGCCCCACGGCGCAGATGACGTAGCGCGGGCTGCCCGTCACCGCGTCGAGGCACTCCATGAGGGCGAGATTGCCGTTGCCCGCCGCGCGCAGCAGGGTCTGGAAATTGGTCCGGGCATGAGAGGGGATGCTCATAGCGGTCCTCCCTCGCCGGAGATGGTCTGGTCGAGCCAGCCATCGGTGTAGATCCAGTCCACGGTCTCGCCGGTGGCGAGGTCGAGGACATGGGCGCCGCCGCCGAACCCGTCGAGACGCGGCCGCGAGCAGGTGTTGGCGTATTGGAAGCCCCATCTACCGGTGAGGCCGAACTCGGCGGCGCAGCGCTTCACGAACTGGATGAGGCGCTCGGGATCGCCGGTCACATCGTCGCGCATCCAGAGCTGGCTGCCGCCGTGCTCCGGCTGAATCGAGAGAAGGAAGCCTTCGGATGGTGGTTCCTCCGACGCGCCTTCCGCGGACAACGTGTTGTATAGATCGAGCGCACGGGCGGCGTTCTCGGGCGTGCCGACGTCGAGCAGGCACGAGAAATGGGTGAAATAGTCGGCCATGACAGGCTCCTGAAACGAGAAAACCCGGCGCGAGTGGCCGGGCTGACGGAATGGGAGAAAGGGAGCGGGACGACCGGAGCCGTCCCTCGCTGGAGCAGCTATTCGGCCGCGATCGACAGGGCGCCTTCGTCCTCGATCTCGTCCGCTTCGTCGTCGTCGCCGACCTCGCTGAGGAAGTGCGGCAAGGCGACATCGTCTTCCGCGTCGATCTCCGCGCCCGGTTCGATGGCCCGTCCATCGTTGGGATCGATCAGGCGCAGCGGTTCGGGCAGCCATCCGGTGTCGGTCAGCAGGCGTTGGGCCTCCTTAGCCATGTCGCCCTTCTTCATATGGTCGATGAGCTGGGCGGCCCGTTCGCCTGCGCCTTCCCGGACCGCTTCGAGGATGCGGGGCTTGGTGACGCGGCCGAGATAGTTGCCGAGAGTCGGCTTCCACCCCGCAGTCACCATGTCGAGGCCGGTGGCCCGCGCCAGCCGGTTGGCCTGGGAGAAGCGGACATCCAGGCCATGCTGACTGACGCCCGATCCGCATGGGTTCGGCCGCTCGAACAGCGCATTCACGCCGAAGCTGACGCAATGAGCGAGCAGATCGAGGCGCGTTCCGTCGTCGAGGCGGGTCAACCAATCCCAAAGCGCCTGGTCGTCGGCGGGGACATGATCGCCCCAGCGTTCATGCCGCTCGGCGATCTCGCGTGCTGACACGCTGTCCTTCAACTCCTCCGATTGTGCGGAGAAGAGGATGTGACGGACGCTGGCCTCGAGGCAGCCGGTCGGTGCGGGACGCTGGAAAGTGTCGCTGACCAGCTTGTGCAGCAACATGGTCATGGCGACGTCGGGATGCTCGGCGACCGCGTTGCGCAGCGCCAGGGTGCGATGCGCGGTCAGTTCGATGACGAGGCGCTCGGGCAGCGGCTTGATGCCGTCATCCTCTTCCTCCGGCTCGACGGCCTGACCGCCGATGGTGACGACGGCTCGCTGGACAGCAGACGCAGCTGGGTGGCTGGCATCGCCGTCGACCTCGGTCGCACCGTCACCGCCTATTTCGGCCCTGGGCTCATCCTCGGGTCGGACATAGCCGCGGTTCACCAGGAGCGAGCCATCGGTGTCGATGCTGACGAAGACGCCGGCGATGGCGATGTCGGCCGGGTCGTAGACCTTCGGGCGCTGTTCGAAGGCGTCGAGCGCCTGCTCGATCTCGCCGAGACGTGCGTCGATCTCGTCCGGCAGCTCGTCGGCTTCGGCATATTCGGCTTCGAGCCGGTCATATTCGTTGCGCAGTGCCTCGCGGGTGGCCCGGTCCTCCTCGGTCAGGTCGAGCGTGTGTCCGGCCAGCGCTCGAAGCCCGTGCTCGTGTCCGTAGGGAAAGCTCAGCGCGGCCTCGACCCATTTCCAGCCTTCGCCTGCGATCTCATTGGCGAGAAGGTTGAGCTTCTCGGCTACCAGGCGGTCTAGCAAGGCAGGGTCTTGAAGCCAGCCGCCATCGTCGGATTGAAACAGGTCGCGCAGCACGATGCCGCCGGCCGCCTCATAGGCTTCGACCCCCACGAAGACCGCTCGCTTGTCGGCGACGCGCACCGTGGTCTCGGTCAGCATTCGGCGGATGTGGTAGGGCTCCTTCTGCCAGCTATCCTTGATCGCCTCCCAGACGTGTTCCTGGCGGGCATGGTCGGTGCTGACGGTGAAGGCCATGAGCTGTTCGAGCGTCATGCCGTCATCGGCATAGATCTCCAGCAGTGTCGGTGAGACCGAAGCGAGGCGCAGCCGCTGCTTCACGACGTTGACGTTGACGAAGAAGGCGGCTGCGATAGCCTCCTCGGTCATCCCCTTATCGCGCAACCCCAAGAACGCCCGGAATTGGTCGAGCGGATGCAGCGGCGCGCGCTCCATGTTCTCGACCAGCGAGACCTCGTCGATCAGGATGTCGCTGTTGGCATCGCCGACGACGCAGGGCACCGGCGCGGTCTTGGCCAGACGCTTCTGCTTCACCAGCAATTCGAGCGCACGGTAGCGGCGACCGCCGGCGGGCACCTCGAACATCCCGGTCTCGGCGCCGTCCGCGTCGAGGACGGGACGGACATGCAGGCTCTGGATGAGGCCGCGCCGGGCAATGGACTGCGCCAGCTCCTCGATGGAGACGCCGGCCTTGATCCGCCGGACATTGGACTGGCTGAGCATCAGCTTGTTGAAGGGGATGTTGCGCGCCGACGACAGGGTGATCTTCTGAATGGCAGTCGCCATGTTCGTTACTCCGCGACGGGCGGCCGGGAGCCTCTCTCTCGACCTCCGACCCGTCACGAAGCGAAGCGCCGCCCTCTCACTCTCAGGAGGGCAGCGCCGGGCGGGCGGAAAGGCGTGAAGCCGGAAGCCCGCTTCTCCGCCTTTCCGGTTTTCAGGATCGTCACGCCGCCTCCCGTTCGTCGGCCATGCCAACATTGGCGTCCGGTAGGAAGCCAAGCAGCCAGCCGGCCGCTTTGCTCGCCTGGGATGCGGCCCGGACGATAGCGCGATTGTCCTCGCGCAGCACCTCCAGCCACGAGCCGATATAGTCGGCATGGCGGACGGTGGGCGTGATACCGAGCGAGGCGCAGCAGAAGGCCGCGTTGATTTCGGCCACCAGCTCCTCGAAGGCGTATTTCTTCGTGCCGAAGCTGCCGGTGAGGTCACGGCCGATCCGGGAGGCATGGCCCGTGGCGTGCCCCAGCTCGTGCAGGGCCGTGCGATGCCAGTTGATCGGCTCGAAATACGCCTGGGGCGGCGGCACCTGCACATAGTCGTGCGCCGGGACATAGAAGGCGCGGTCGCCGCCGATGCGGAAGTCGATGCCGCTCGCCCGGATCAGGGCCTCGACCTGCGGCTCGATGAGGCCGGGCGGCGGCGGCGGAGCAACGATGGCGACATCCTCCGGCAGGCCGTCGCATTGCGCCGCATTGAAGACGGTGAAGCGCTTGAGGAACGGGATTGCGGCGGCGTCCTCGCCGGTCTCGCGGGCGCGGCGCTTCTCGTCCTCCGGCGTGAAGCGGTCGGCATAGACGACGGTGGTGCCGTGTTCGCCGCAGCGGACGTTGCCGCCAAGCGACCGGGCCTGGCGGAAGGTGAGCCAGCTCTGACCAGGGAAGCCGTGCAGGATCACCGCACCCCAGAGGATCAGCACATTTATCCCCGAATAATGCCGGCCGGTGGCAGCGTTCCTCGGCATGGCGAGGGGCGCCTTGGCCGAAGCCGATCCCCAAGGCTGGACCCAGGGCACGCGCCCGGCCTCCAGTTCGCAGATGATCTTGTCGGTGATTTCGTCATAGAGGCTCGCCCGGTTCTGGCCGGCGCGAGAAGGTGCAGTTCTTCTGGACATCGCGGATCTCCGCGACGGGCGCCGGGAGCCTCTCTCCCAGCCCTCAACCCGTCACGGAAAACCCCGTCCGCACTCTCACTTTCGGGGGCGTTGCGGGGCATCCCCGCAGAAGGGGTCGGCCGAGACCTCGGCTCGACCGCAGGGGAAGCTTTCCCCATATCCGGCCTGCACCTTGCGGCTTCCTTGAAACTGTCAGAAATCAGGATATAATTCTAACAGGAGAACGGCGATGACACGTCTGACCGAACAGATTCTAGCCCATGCGGTGGGACTGCCCGAAGGCGCCCCCGTGTCCGCCAAGGGCCTGCTTCACCTCGGCAACCGGGCGGCCGTGGATCAGGCGTTGTCGCGCCTAACCGGGCGCGGTCAGCTCATCCGTGCTGGTCGTGGCGTCTATTTGCTTCCCATCGCCAGCCGGTTTGGCGCGCGCATGCCTTCGGTCGAACAGGCTGTCGAAGCGTTTGCGACCCAGAAGGGAGAGACCATCGTCTCGAACGGTGCAGCTGCGGCGAACGCCCTTGGTTTGACGACGCAGGTGCCCGTCCGCTCGGTCTATCTGACATCCGGGCGCAGCCGGAAAATGCACCTTGGCAAGCAGGTCGTGGAATTACGGCACGCGCCGCGTTGGCAATTGGCGCTCGCCAACCGCCCGGCCGGGGAGGCTGTGCGGGCGCTGGCTTGGCTCGGCCCCGAAAGGGCGGAGGCCGCGCTCACGACATTGAAGCGGAAGATGCCGCCCGGCGTGTTTGATGAACTGGTCGCCGCCGCGCCGCAGCTTCCGACATGGCTCGCGCAAAGCGTTGGCAGGGTCGCGTATGAACCTAGAGAAATGACGAAATGATGCCTAAGCAGATCGAAATTCGCTCGGGAGGGAGCAATGGCTGAAACCCAAATCGAGTGGACGGACGCCACATGGAATCCGGTCGCCGGCTGCTCGATCATCACGGCGGGTTGCACCCATTGCTATGCAATGGAGATGGCCAAGCGCCTGGAGGCCATGCATATCGAGAAATATGCCGGCCTCACTCGGAAGACCGGACGGCGCACTGTCTGGAATGGTGTCGTGCGCGAGGACCGCGACGCGCTTGCCATTCCTCATAGCTGGCGCAAGCCGCGCAAGATCTTCGTCAACTCGATGAGTGACCTGTTTCACGAACGGGTCAGCGATGCCTTCATTCTCGACGTTTGGCAGGTAATGCGCGAGACACCGCGCCACAACTACCAGATCCTGACAAAACGTCCCGAGCGCATGGCGGAACTGGTCGCTACGAAGATCGGCGAGGTTTTACCGAATGTCTGGCTGGGGACCAGCATCGAGGACGCGAATGTCGTCGACAGGATCGATCATCTGCGCGCTGCGCCGGCAGCGATCCGCTTCATCTCTTTCGAACCGTTGATTGGGTCAGTGGGGACTGTCGATCTCCAGGATATTCATTGGGCTATCGTCGGTGGAGAGAGCGGTAAATCCGCACGTCCGATCCGTGAGGAGTGGATCGACGAAATCTATGTCCAATGCTTGTCAGCCAGCACGGCCTTCTTCTTCAAGCAGTGGGGAACATGGGGCAAGGACAACAAGAAGCGCTCGAAAAAGGCGAATGGCCGTGAGTATCGTGGGCGGACCTGGGATGAGATGCCTGCCGCTCCGCAAGCGGGTGCATGATGAGCCTATGCGAGTTGGGGGCTAAGTATGGTCGAGAAGCGATACGAATGGGCTGATGGGGCAAAACTCGAAGAGCATTCCAAGCGTAAGCACAAAATTCTCCGCGAATATGTTTTCGATTATCTGACCGTTCGTTGCAAACTGCCTCAGCAGGAGCGTTTCCGGCTGGCCATCGTCGATGGCTTTGCCGGGGGTGGCCGCTATCAATGCGGTACATCGGGCTCACCACTGATCTTTATCGAAGAACTGAAACGCGCGACCGAAGCCGTGAATACGCACCGTGCGGTGCAAGGGCTTGGCGCGATTGAGGTCGAGTGCCTGCTTGTCTTCAACGACGCCAGCCGCGACGCGATCGAACTTCTGAAGACCCATGTGGCCCCGCTTCAGGCTGACACCGCCGCGACCTGCCCGAAGCTTCATCTGCGCGTCGAGTATCTGAATGAGTTCTTCGAGGCGGCCTATCCCACGATCAAGGGCTTCCTTGAGCAAGGCCGCTATCGAAGCGTGATCTTCAATCTGGATCAGTGCGGTCACAGCCATGTCGAGCGGAACACGATTCTCGACATCATGCATTCCTATCCGGCTGCCGAAATCTTCTACACCTTCGTCATAAGTTCGCTGCTGGCGTTCCTCCAGAAGGATCAGCCGGAGCGGCTGCGTGCTCAGCTCGACCATCTCGGCCTGCCCAGCACCGATGTCCAGGCGCTTGACGGCTTGATGAGCCAGAAAGATTGGCTTGGCACGGCCGAGAAAATCGTCTTCGACGCCTTTCGTCTATGTGCGCCCTATGTCAGCCCCTTTTCGATCAACAATCCCGGTGGCTGGCGGTATTGGCTGATCCACTTCGCCAACGCCTATCGGGCGCGGCAGGTTTACAACAATATTCTGCATGACAATGCGAGCCTTCAGGCGCATTTCGGCCGATCCGGACTCAACATGCTGTCCTATGATCCGCGGCACGACGAGGGAATGCTTTATCTCTTTGACGATACTGGCCGTGCTTCGGCCAAGACCCAGCTTCTCGGAGATATTCCGCGTCTTGTGACCGATGCTGGCGACGCCATGTCAGTGATGGAATTTTACGAGAACATTTACAACGTCACGCCTGCGCATGCCGACGATGTCCACGCTGCGATCATAGAAAATCCCGATCTTGAGGTGATTACACCGGCTGGTGGCGAGCGGCGCAAAGCCAATACGATTGGCGTGAATGACATCATCAAGGTCAAGACGCAGCGCAGCTTCTTTCCGATGTTCTTTGACGCAGGGAAAGGCCCGAAGGGCGGGAGGAAGTAGGTCTCTCCTAAGCTTCGCGCCTCTCAATTCGCGGAGCTTTGATTCCCAATCAGCCGGTATCAAAGGGCTTGGTCGGCCGAGTGCGCAAAGGTAGATGGGGTCTCTTTCTGATTGCGCAATCACTTTGAAGAGTTTCTCCTATCGTAGCAGGGCTGCGACGCGGAGAGATAAACTAAACAGGCTCTATGGCCATCTGGCGTCCGGGACGTGCCAAACATACCAGCTTACATATTCCGCCAAGGCCCACCGGGCTGCCATTTCTGATCGAACCGCTGAGCCGCCGCGACGGCCCGGGTCGGCGGCATCATCAACGCGGCAATCTGAGCCTGGATGTCGGGAAACGGTTCGGGCGCAAGGGCGATGTCCGTGCGGCGCAGGAAGGCGGTCCACTGGGCTTGCTTGGCGACGGCGAAGGCGGCGGAGAGAGCGAGCGGCGGTTCGGCGGGCGGTTTGGTTTCGCGCCGGGTAAACGTCGCGGCGATGGCCTCTGCCAGCACTACCCCCTCGAAGGCGAAGGTATTGGCGATCGCCCAGACGTCGAAGAAGTCCTTCATCCGCGAGTTGGCGATTCCCAGCGCCGTCATCGCCTGGAATTTCTCCGCCAGCACCGTCTCAGGCGGATAGGCCTTGAGCCGGGGCGTGGGCATGCCGAGCAGCGACGGATACTCGATTTCGAGGACGCCAGGCGTGATGGCGTCGCCGTAACCGATGTCAATGTGGATCGGCAGTCGCGCCCCGGCCAACTCAGCCTGAACGTCCAGGGCGACGCCGCTGTACTCGTCCTCCGCCCGCGCTGCTGCTGCCCTGAGCGTCTCTGGCTTGAAGATCACGCCGTCCCCGCTCGGGATCTCCAGCACCTGGCGGAAAATCTCGGCCACCCGAACGGGTGCGTTGTCGCCGAACCCGAGCAGGTCGAGGTCGCCGGTCGCCCGATAGGGCGTCGGCGCCCAAAGGCTGAACAGCATGGCGCCCTTCAGCACGAACGTTTCCCGGAAGGAGGACAGGCTGAGCCGATAGAGCAGGCGCTCAATGGCATAGCGGGTCATGACGAGCTGAGCATTTTCCCGCCGCTCGCGGGCTCGTTGCGTCAGCCGCGCTCGGGCCGAAACCGCAATGTTGACCGGCGCCTTCGTCATGCCAGCGCCTCCAGATAGGGCCGGATTACCGTCTGCACACGATCAACCTCGGCATACCGCCAGAGATCGTCGATGGGTGGCTGCCGAGACTGGGCGAATAGATCCCGCAGGGCCTCGACGGCGATATCGACGCCAATCTTGTTGCGGTACTTGAAGCAGTCCGCGACAGTCTTGGCAGGCGTGGTGATTGGCACGGGCACGCCGTCGATCAGATGGACTTCCACCCCGGCGCCCAGCGAAGTGGTGCTGGCACGGATGACCTTGATCTGCACGGCGGGATTGACCGGCGCCCAGTCCTTTGGTCCCAGCAGCATCCAAACGGCATGAGGCGTTTGCGTCGTGAGCTTATGGAATTGCAGGGCCGACAGAAGGCCTATCACGCCCTTCGGCTGGATTCGGGACGCTTCCGCCAGGCTAGAGGCGACGTCGGACGGGGCGTCGCTGAGCTTATAGAGCCCGCGCCCGACCCGTTGTAGAATCCCGTCCCGTGTAAGCCGCTGGAGATAGACCCGCGGCACGCCGGCTTGATCGAAGTCGGCGCCGCGCGCGATTCCGCGCTTACGGGCGACCTCGATGGCGCGATCCTTATGGCGACGGGGTTCCATGAGGCTGTTCCAAACCCTCGGCGATTATAAACTAACACTGAGGTTTTGTAACACATCGCGGGCCGAGTTGCGAGTGGGTATGACGTGCATGTGCCCCGGCGTGGTGACAATCGGCTGTCTTGATGATACCACTACGGCGTGGAATAGGTCGGATGCACGGAGCGAATCGGATTGTTTCCTGCGTTCCTCGCTTGACGATAGTCCCCGAAAGTACGGTTTTTTGGGGTATCCCGAAAAAATCCAATAATTTCAAAAGCTGGCCGTTTTGACGGGATGGCTGACGGTATATTGCTATGCAAAATATTTTTTTATGCTGTAATTTCAAGGCTTTGCGTTGCCAATTAATAATAGAGTGGGGAATGAAATGAGGTGGTTCGTGACCTCAGCCCTCTCTCCTCCGGCTTAGGCGAGAGTCCGCAGGCCGCGCCCTTCTGCCACGAGATTGCTCACCATCGATCCGCGGGATCTAAGAAGCCCCGAGACAGGGGATTTGCATGCCAGGGGTGAGCGCGTCGTACGGAGCGGATAGGAGCGTTGTCTGAGGGCGCTTAAGCGCGCATCGTGAGTGCGAGCCCCTGAGAGTCCGCCGGTGCCGGTCTGCCGCCTTTTACCAATTTATTGCGTTTTCAGTGAGAATCTGGCGCACCCGGCACGATTCGAACGTGCGGCCTTTGCCTTCGGAGGGAGTACTGGTAGTTCCGTCGAATTTACGATGGAGCGCGAAGAAATGCGACATCATACTGTTATTGAAAAAGAATTTGTAACGCGCTCTGCCCGAGACTATCCTTCTCTCCGCCACCACTTTCTTCCTGCTGCTTACGTGGCGCTTACGCGAGACGAAGCGATCAGGGCGGAGAAACCCCATGGCTAAGCTCACCAAAAGGGCTGTCGATGCCGCGGAAGCCGGCGCGAAGGATTACGTGATCTGGGACGATGAACTCCCTGGTTTTGGCCTCCGGGTTTTCACGTCCGGAAAGCGAAGCTACGTCCTTCAGTATCGGTCGGCTGGCCGATCGCGCCGGTTCACGATCGGGCTGCACGGAGTATGGACACCGGAACGCGCGCGCCAGGAAGCCAAGGCGCAATTGGGCCGGATCGCGCAAGGCGACGACCCGGCCGAAGAACGGCTGCTGGATCGTAAGGCGCTCACGGTCAAGGAACTCTGTGACCTCTATCTCGCGGACCTGCAAGCGGGTCTCATCCTCGGAAAGGGCGGGCGCCCAAAGAAGCCGGGCACGATCGCCTCCGATCTCGGCCGCATCCACCGCCATATCGTTCCCCTCCTCGGCTCGCGTCGCGTCAGGGACCTGACGAAAGCCGACATCACGAAGGCCATGAAGGACATCATGGCGGGAAAGACGCGCATCACCGTCAAGACGAAGAACCTGCGTGGCAAGTCCATCGTAAAAGGTGGCGCCGGCACAGCTACGCGGACAATCGGTCTGCTCGGCGGCATCCTCACCTATGCGGTCGAAGCCGGGGTTATCGAAACGAACCCGGCGCACGGTGTGCGGCGGCCGAAGGACAATGTCCGCGCCCGGCGACTGAGTGAAGCCGAATATCGCACCCTCGGCGACCTGCTCAAGACGGCAGCCGGGAACGAGAGCTACCGGATGTCGGTGGAGATCATCCGCCAGATCGCCCTGACCGGATGCCGACGCATGGAGATGGTGACGCTGCGATGGGATGAAGCCGATACGGCTTGCAGTTGCCTGCGCCTGAAGGATAGCAAGGAGGGAAGCTCCATCCGGCCCATTGGACTACCCGTGGTGGAATATCTGGAGAGGCGCCGGAAGGAAGCGGTTGGAGATTACGTCTTCCCCGGCCGGGGCGGCGAGAGCGCGTTCGGCAGCTTCCCCAATCACTGGGCGAAGATCTTCGCAGGCTCGCCCTTGGCTGACATCAGCCCTCACGTCCTCCGCCACAGTTTCGCCAGCGTCGCGAACGATCTCGGTTTCACCGAGGTCACCATCGCCGCCCTGGTGGGGCATGCGAAGGGATCGGTCACAAGCAACTATATCCATACGCTCGACACAGCTCTGATCATGGCCGCAGATACCATCTCGGGCTACATCCAGGGGCTGCTCGACGGGATTGAGTTCAAGCAGACAGCCTACGCTCTCGATCGAGGCTCCCGGAAGGCGGCGTTGGCGCGGTTTCTGCGGAGAGCCGCCGGCGATCAGGATCCGGAGCACGGCGAAAGCGAAGGTCTTGCCGCGTGAGGTTGCTGAACCTGCTGGGGTCCTGGTGTGCCGGCACATTTAAGCTTGCGTCACCTGCAGGGAGAATGTGGTCCAAGCACATGCGAGAGCAGGGTGACGGAGCTATGGATCCACGTTCACGCCGATCGCCCCTCCGGCAATCATCGAGCGCGGCACCTCACTGGCTTCTTCCGGATCGTGCAGGTCGACGGCTGTGCCGCTGCCATCAGTTCGCGCCATCGACAACAGGTGCGTGGCCCCCTCGCGATTGCTGCCCAGGCCGATGTAGCAAACAAGCGCCCACAGATTCCTGAGACAGACACTCGAAGCTAACGATACACGTTGCGGCCGCACGAGAATTGAGCTTCAAACACATGGGTAGTTTGTTGACGAGGCGCGCCGTGACAGAGAACCCCACCGAGAGCACCGACCATGATCACCTGGATCTGGTTGCGGACATAGTCGCTGCCTTTGTGGGGCACAATACCGTCGCTGCTGGCGAGTTGCCGGCCCTGATCCAAAGCGTGCACACTGCCTTGAGTAAGCTCGCCGCGCCTGCCGCGGAACAGATCGAAGAGCTAAAGCCTGCCGTGCCCATCAAACGATCCGTGACGGCGGACTTCATCATCTGCCTGGAGGACGGCAGGAAATTCAAATCGCTGAAGCGCCATCTGCGCACCGCCTACGATATGACGCCCGAGGCATATCGCGAGAAATGGGGGCTGCCACGGGACTATCCCATGGTCGCCCCGGGCTATGCCGCTGCCCGCTCGGAACTGGCGAAAGCCTCGGGCCTCGGACAGGTTCGAAAGAAGCCTACTGCACCGGTCGAGAAGGCCCCGAGAAAACGAAAGGCTCCTGCGACCTAAGCACCAAATCGCCTTTGGCGGGCTCCTTGAGAAACCCGAAAACAGCGACGAACTCAACGCTCAGCTCGCGCCAGGAGCGGACCTTGGCTGCGGCGACGATGAATGGCCGGTTTGGGGCCGGGAGCGGACTGGCCGGTCTTAGCCTCGGCAAGTAGCGAAGCAGACATTCGCGTTTAGCAGGCGCATAATCGCTTTCGGCCCGAAGCCCCCTTCGTAACAAACCGCTCTGCCGCAGTGCATCGGCATCAAAGTGGACATTCCTTGACGCGATCACAGCAAGCGGTGTCATGTGTCGAGGTTGTGTGACGTTGCCCCGCGCGTCTAATCCAGTTTGAAGTTCGTTCTGGCCCATCGAGAGGACCAGACCATGAGGCGTAGCCGGTTCACGGAAGAGCAGATCATCTCCATCCTGAAGGAGCATGAGGCCGGAGTGCCGGTTGCAGAGCTGTGCCGGAAGCACGGGGTCAGTGACGCCAGCATCTATAAGTGGAAGGCCCGTTTCGGCGGGATGGAGGTGTCGGAGGCGAAGCGGTTGCGGGCGCTCGAGGACGAGAACGCCAAGCTGAAACGCATGCTCGCCGAGGCGATGCTCGACAACGTCGCGCTCAAGGACCTCCTGGGAAAGAAGTGGTGACGCCCGCTGCCGAGCGCAAAGCCGTCGCCCATCTCATGGGGCTCCACGGGATGAGCGAACGGCGGGCGTGTAAAGCCACCGGCTTCTGCCGCATGACCATGAGATACCAGGCGAAGCGGGTCGACGACGGTGCCCTGCGCGAGCGCATGAAGGCTATCGCTCATGAGCGGCGGCGCTTCGGCTATCGGCGCCTGCACGTGCTGCTGCGGCGGGAGGGCTTCACGGTCAACCACAAGCGGCTGTTCCGGCTCTATCGCGAGGAGCGCCTCAAGGTGCGGCGGCGTGGCGGCCGCAAGCGGGCCATCGGGACGCGGGCGCCCATGATGATCCCGATGCGGCCAAACGAGCGCTGGTCGCTCGACTTCGTGTCGGACCAGCTCACCTGCGGTCGCCGCTTCCGCATCCTCACCGTCGTGGATGACTGCACCCGGGAATGCCTGACCCTGCTGGCGGACACATCGCTATCCGGCATGCGGGTGGCCCGGGAGCTGGATCGCCTCGTGGCCGAGCGCGGCCGGCCGGGGATGATCGTCAGCGATAACGGCAGCGAGTTCACCTCCAACGCCATCCTCGCCTGGGCGGACGCGGCACAGGTCGAGTGGCATTACATCGCGCCCGGCAAGCCCATGCAGAACGCCTTCATCGAGAGCTTCAACGGCCGCCTGCGCGACGAGCTTCTCAACGAGACGCTGTTCTCGGCGCTGAGCCAGGCCAGAGCGACCCTGGGCAGGTGGAGATCCGACTACAATGGATCACGCCCGCACTCCGCCCTCGGCTGGCAGACCCCGTCCGCCTTCGCTGCCACCTTCCACCCGCGGCGGGATCTGCCGCTGCGCCAGGCCAAAAGCTCCGCGCCAGATCCCGCCGCTCACCCGGCCGACAAGGCCAAATCCACCCGCCGGAGCGAACTCAAAGCTGGATAAAACTTGGGGGCAACGTCAGTCAATACGGCAGCTTCTCAGCTACTGGGGCGAAGGTCAAAAAGGGGTCAGCGGACGGACTGATACGTCTGCTTTGTCGATCATCCGATTGAAAGCGGACGGCCGGAAACCCCCCAGTAGCGGATCGGCTGGTTCTGGCTCGGTGACCAGCTATAGCTGACGTTGCATCGCTGGCTGCACCCGCGTGACGCCCGTACCCTCGCCGCTCGCCCCTGCCGGATAAGCGCGCGTACCCTTTCCGATCAGTCCTTCACCGTGCTGGCCCGATACGTATCCGCCTGCCGTGCCGAGCGGCCGACGACGAAGGCTGCCCTCTCGAAGAGCTCACTATAGGTGAAGATGTCTATGTTTCGGGAATCCCTCCTGAAGAGCTCGAAGGTCCGGAATTTGGCCTCCCGCTCCATATCGCTTCCAGAGAAGGCGTCGTCGCTCCCGATGACGAGGATGCACTTGGGGTCAGCGGTGCGATGGCGGATCAGCGCTCCGTCGCGGTCGTAGTTCCCTGCGGCGTGGGTCTCCGCTTTGACCACCCAGTCGGCTTTCTGCTGGAGGATCTGCGAGACCGACTCCATCAGATCCGTGGACAAACGCCACGCCCCAGAGCGTGCTCGGCTTCCGCCGAACAGCGGCGTGCCCGGCTGCTTAACCTCGACCAGCACTGTGAAGTGGGTTGCGCCAAGAAGAAAGTCCACGACGGGTGCGTCCCGCCCCGCGAGGTCCGATGATCCCACTACCGTCTCCTCCTGGAGAATGCCGAGGAACCGATAGTCGAGGCCGAAGCCGAATATCCACTCGTTGTGTCCGAGGAAGTGCTGCCAAGCCTTTTCAGGTTGGTCCGTCCTCACGCCCTCCCTCTCAGCGTACGCCTTGACCTCTCCGGCGTCATTGAGCATGAGCCGAAACTTCTCCAGCTGCGCCTTACGGTAACCGATGTTGACGATGTCGTGCGAAGTGATGAGCCCGCTCCTGACGAGCTCATCCACGATCCTCTGGCCGTCTGGCTGAATGAGCAGCGCTTTAATTTTCTTCGCGAACTCCGGGTCGATGCCGGAGATGCCTCCCTCCACAACGGGAATCCTGGGCTGGTTCAGGCTCGCCAGATCGAGGTCCTTCAGCAATTGCAGGAGTGACGCCAGCTTCTCGAACGAGAAGTGGGTGAGCTGGAATGGCTCGTCCGACAGGAAACGGTCCTCGACCCAGCCCTCGTGCTTGTGGTGCTTGAAGCGCTTAAGCGTTACCGCCGTGATCTCGTTTGATCCGTAGATGAAGGTTAGAGTGAGCTTGATGCGGTTCCTTGATGGAAAGGGCGGGGAGTACTCGACGGTTGTGGTGCCGTCTTCCTCGACGACGTAGTTGAAGAATCGGCCGGCACCGTTCTTGAAGTCTCGCGGGTAGAGATGGTCCACCTTACATCCGCTAACAAAAGTGGTCTCGTCAGCTCCGCTCATCAGGTTTCCCCATCCCGACCCCGATATAGCCACGCTACAGCCCGACAGGCTGAACAGCAAACGCTGGCGTTCGGACCACCGTCCTCGCGGCGCGGAACGCGTCTTGCATCTCGCGCACAGGCAAGGCAGCCCACTGGAGCGGGGCGCAGCGAAAGGCGGCTTATGCTTCTCAGCGGCCGCCAAAAGCTATCCCGCGAATGTCTAGTTTCGGGTAGCGAGTTTGGAAGTGCAAACGGCCAACTTGGGGGCGCACAGCGGACGTCGTTGAAAGGGCAGTCGAGGGGCAGGTATGGGTCATTCCCAATCGAGCCTGACGGGCACCGCGCGCCAAGAGCGAACTCTCAGCCCAGCACGTAAACCGGACGTTGCCCCTCAGGCACGCTAAGGAAGGGCAAGTTCTCCGAGTCGAGCAAGGTTGGACGCAAGTTGGCGCTCAACGTCCGGAGGCGACGCACCCCAAATCGATGCGAGCTCCTGAACGGCGATCGCCGCTTCCCAAGGCCAGGCAGCGGCTGTCAATCTGCACGAACGGGCCGTCCGTCTGTGTGAGCACACGGTTCTGCGGCATGCGCTTTGCGAGCTCTCGTCCCTTCTCGCCCCGCAACATGCCAGGACCGACACTGAACCAGCAGCCCAAGTCAACGGCCCTCACCAGCTCGCGCGTCGAACCGGAAAACCAGTGTAGTATCGGCAGTCCGGCGCCGGGCTTCGCCACGAGCGCGTCGAGCACAGCAGTGGCCGCCCTTCGGCTGTGAAGCGACAGGACGCGGCCGCCAGCGGCTTGGCAGATGTCCAGCGCCGTCGTGAAGACGTACAGCTGATCTTCCCAGTGAAGCTTGAACTCCGGCGCGCCGTCTAGGCCGATTTCTCCGACGTAACGGGTCTGATCGATCAGCTTCTCGAACTGAGGGAGCTCGCCCTTGTGCTGATGCGCGAGCTGCGGATGCAACCCAAGCGCTGTCCGAATGCGTGTAGCCCCATTTGCCAGGGCGGCTGTACCGGTCCACGCGGACGGAGTCGTGGTTACTGACAAGACGTATAACCCCCGCTGGGCACAAGCATGTGCGACGCCGTGCGGATCAGGGTAGAGATCGAGATGGCAATGAAAGTCGACCATTTTACATCGTGGACCTGGTGCAGTGCGGCCAACTCGTCAAGGCCACGACGAACGAGATGCCGCAGTGGAGCTGTGTCGCCCATCTTCGGATAGGTGAGCGCCGGGCCGAGCCAGGCGTCCAGCCCATCGGCTCTAACCTCCGCCACGGCCATCGCGACGGAACGCACATCGTCGAAGTTCGAGTGCTCGGCATCGTTCTTTCCGGGGGGAGCGAACTTGTAGAATGTCGTGTCCTGTTCGCCCCAGGCGAGGAAAGCCGCCCGCCTCACCTGACATGGGACACACCGTCCGCAATGCTTGTCGTTGAAGACCCGGTAGCGTCCGCAGCTCACCGACTGGGCCGCATGCGCCTTCAAGAGCGCCTGATCGGCGCACGCTTTCAGCATCTCTCCTTTCGTCCGATGCTCATACGGATTGAGGAGCTTCACCCGTAGTCCCGCCGCGGCAAGCACGTCGCGGATGCGGTTGAGAAACTCGGGATGCGCGGTCCGCGTACTCAAACTGCCAAGGCGCGCCCCGGTCAGCGGCGGATTGATGGCGATGAAGCCGTTCTCGCACACGTAGAACGGCACTTATCCGCCCGTGTGATATCCTTGCGTTCCTGAGGCAGATTTAAGAGCGGCGGAATAGTCTTCCTCGGCCGGTCTCGGCCCCAACGCTCCTCACAGGAGAACGGTGCCGGCTTCCGGCGGGCGGACGGGCTCTCCTCGTTCGGCCGTGTTGCGGAGGCGGCCAGCGCTCCAACTCTTCAGCGATCGGCGTTTCCCGCGATGGGAAACGGCGGAACACGGCGCGCCGCATCCACCGGTCCCCTCCCCCATCAGGCCACCGCGACCCAGCCTCGGAACGAGAAGCCGGCGTAGAACTGGGCCACATCGGAAAAGCCGGCCTCCCGGAGGAGCGCTTCGTCCTCGTCGACGGACAGGATGGGCAAACGCTCCGCCATGATCGCAACCGACGCGGAGGCTTGCCCAGAATCGGCGCCGGCTTCCCTTGCGAACGCCACCGATCGCGCCAACCAGCGGACAGGATCGCCGTCCTTCGGAGAGCTGTGATGCGCGGCGACAAAAGCCGCGCCCGGCTTCAGACGCCGATGGATGTCCCGCAGGGTGCAAAGCCGCTCGGCCCGCGCGAGGAAGTGCAGCGTGAACAGGCAGGCGGCGCCATCAAACGGGCCCGCAGGCGCGTCCTCCACATAGCCCTGCTGCAACACGACGCGCGACTGAAGCGGCCCCAGGACGCGGCGCGCCAAGTCCAGCATATCGGGCGAAGGATCGATGCCGACGAAGCGCCAGCGGGCCTGCGCCGCGCCGAACGCCTTCAGTTCGAGCCCGCCGCCGGCACCCACCACGAGAATGTCGGCCGGATCGGGCGCACGCTCGGCCAGCAGGAGCATGGCCATGCGATGCAGGTCGGCGAACCCGGGCACCTTGCGCGGCGTGCCCGCCACATAGCCCGCAACTATGGCCGGATCGGTGAAGGGCTGCATCAGGTCCATCACTCATCCGAACACGAGCGCCCGGTGGGCCGCTGTACCCGCCGTGACGCCATCGGCCACAGCCCAGCTCACGCTATGGGGTGCGCGGGCGATGTCTCCGGCGGCGTAGAGGCCGGGGACGGTGGTCATCCTGTCGATGTCCGTCTTGATCAGCGGCCCCATCGGGCCTTCCTCGATCATGGCCCCGAGCTGCGCGGCGATCGGACTGGCCAACGAAGATCGCGGTGCCACATAGAGGGCCGCGATCGGCCTCTCACGGGCGTCCTCAAGCTCCACGGCGGACAGGGCGCTTCCCGGGCCAACCAGCCGCTTCACCCTCCCCGGCTCAACCGCCACCCCATGCCGGGCGAGCATGGCCGCGCTCTCCGGCTCGAGCCCAGCACCATTGAGAAACAGGGTCGTCGGCCCCCATTCGGCAACAAGGCAGGCCTGGTGCACAGAGATGGACGTGTGCCAGAGCACGCCGAGCGGCCGGTCGCTGAACTCGAAACCATGGCAATAGGGACAATGCAGCACCGTCTTGCCCCAGCGCTCCTGAAGGCCGGGGATGGGGTCCAGCTGATCGCGCAGCCCGAAGGCAAGGATCACCTTGCGTGCCGAGATCTCCTCGCCGGTGGACAGCGAGACGGCGAAGCCGTTGCCGAGGGCGCGGGCGCTGATGGCCTCGCCTTCAACCGGCGTGAAGCCGGAATAGGCGGCAAGCTGCGCGCGGGCTCTGGCGAGGATCGCGGCCGGATCGCTGCCATCGGACCCCAGGAAGCCGTGGGAGGCGTCGGCAAATCGGTTGCGCGGCCGACCGGCATCGATGACGCACACGCGCCGCCGCGCCCGGACGAGATAGGTGGCGGCGGCGAGCCCGGCGAACGCGCCACCGACGATGACGGCGTCATGCGGCATGGTTGGCCTCCAGGGCGGCCGATCCACCGCATTCGGCGATGCGCGCGCGAAAATCAGCGCTCAGCGCTGCGAGGGAGATTTCACCGAAGCGACGCAGGAGAAGCGCCTCGGCTTCATCGAAGGCCTCGCCAAGCGCGGCATTGACGGCCTGCTCGACCAGACAGCCGGGCGCCTCCGTGCGGTTGCCCATGGCCAGCAGCTCCGGCCTTCCGAGCGCGTCGTAAATGTCCCGAAGCGTGACCGTGGCGAGATCGCAGCCGATCGTCCATCCGCCGCCATGGCCCTTTTCGGACCGGACGTAACCCCGGTCGCGCAGACCCGCCATGATCCTGCGGATGACCACGGGATTGGTGCTCATGGCGCGGGCCAGCGCTTCAGATGTGACCGGAGCGGAGTGATCCGCCATGTGCAGCAGGACGTGAAGCACGCCCGACAGTCGGCTATCCCTTTTCATGTAACTTAATATGTTGCGTAAACTTCCGGGTATCAAGGCCCAGAGCGAAAATTTGGCGCAGCCAGGGCACAACACCGGCGACTCCGGAACGGCCGGCGCCAAGCCTCAGATCCCGATCTGCTCCGACCCTTGCCCCGCCTCCACCCGGCCGGGACGCCGATGATGGCAGCGGGACGACGTCACCGTCGCGCCAGGAACCGACATTTAGCGTTTGTGACCGAGACACGAAACGCACCTTCATCGCCGAGACGAACGCTCGCGGAGTAAGCGTGTCGCTGTCTCGGAGAGGTTGCTTAGCGACGGGGGCGCTCTGTTCGCAGGTGCAGGTTTTCGCGGATTGGAAATCCGGAAGGAGAGCGGCGGTACGGCGCCGCTCGCCGTACTGAGCCGGCAGCGGAAACTATCCGCACATGCGAGAGCCTATTGCTTCGATAGATCCCGATTTCAAGCGCCAGCTTACGGATTTGTAAACTGGCGGACAGCTGGTCGCGAGATTTCCCTGTCAGAAGCAAGGCCGATCGGGCCGTCGCGGAGGCGCGGCCCGCTTCCGACGCTTCGCTCGAAGCGTCGGCCTGTCGAGCCCAGAAAGGCGGGTGGGAGAGGCCACCCGAAGCACTGCCATGGACACCCTTGCTCTCCATACGGCTTCCCATGCCGCAAGCCGGAACCCACCCATCCCGAACCGGGTTCCGCAGGTCACCCCCGATTTCTGGATCGTGAAGCTGCTCGCCGTGACAGTGGGCGAGACGGCGGCCGACTATCTGAACATGGCGCTCGGGCTCGGCCTTGCCGCGACCTCCGTCATCATGAGCGGGTTCCTCATCGCGGCCCTGGTTCTCCAGTTTGCACAGCGCAGGTATGTGCCCTGGGTCTATTGGCTGACAGTGGTGCTCATCAGCGTCGTCGGCACGCTGATCACCGACAATCTGGTGGATGGGCTTGGCGTCAGCCTGGAGGCCGCCACCCTCGGATTTGGTGCGGCACTCGCGGCCACTTTTTCGCTGTGGTACCTCGTCGAGGGCACGCTCTCGATCCATACCATCTATAGCTTCCGCCGTGAGGCCTTCTACTGGCTGACGATCTTGTTCACCTTCGCCCTCGGCACGGCGGCTGGTGATCTCGCGGCAGAGGGGCTGGGGCTCGGCTATCTGTCCGCGGGTCTTGCCTACACGGCGGTGATCGGCGCCATCGCGCTCGCCTATTTCGTCTTCAAGATCAATGGCATCCTCGCATTCTGGCTGGCCTATATCTTTACCCGGCCCATGGGCGCCTCCTTCGGTGACCTCGTCTCCCAGCCGACCGATGCCGGCGGGCTGGGCCTCGGCACCACCGTGACGAGCCTCATCTTCCTCTTCTGCATCGCCGCCGTGATCGCCTTCATGACGTTGACCCGCGAAGGCGACGAAGCCGGCGCCCTTCGGAACGCGGATCGCTGACGCAGGTCGCCCTCCAATCCCGGCTTGCAGCCTCATTCCTCAATTCGATCGGATATGCCATGAGCCCTTTGCCCCCCACCGAGCCAGCCGTCTCCGGCGCGGCCGAGCCCCTTGCGCCGGCCATCAACAAGATCGCGGAAGTCACCGCCGTCTTCTGGCTCATGAAGATCATCGCGACGACGCTTGGCGAGACCGCCGGCGACTTCATCTCCCAAACGCTCAATCTGGGTTACAGCGCGGGTCTCGGGATCACCGGGGCCCTGCTCGTGGCCGTCATCTTCTTCCAGGTCCGCGCGAAATCCTTCCATCCCGCGCTGTTCTGGGCGGCCATCGTCGCGACCACGACGGCGGGCACCGAAATCTCCGACATGATGGATCGCACCCTGGGCCTCGGATACGCCAGCGGGTCTCTTCTCCTGACTGCCGGCCTCATCGCCACCCTGGCGGTCTGGTACAAGCGCGACGGCAACCTCAGCGTCGACCCCATCGCGCGCACGGACGCGGAGATCACCTTCTGGATCGCCGTGGTGTTCTCCAACAGCCTGGGCACCGCCTTCGGCGACTTCCTGGTGGACAATCTGGGCCTCGGTTACATGGACGCGGCCCTGATCTGCACGGCCATCATCGCGGCGGTGCTGATCCTGCATTACACAAGGGCGATGAATGAGATCGCGCTCTTCTGGATCGCCTTCATCTTCACCCGACCGTTCGGCGCTACCTTCGGCGATTTCCTGACCAAGCCGCTCGCCCATGGCGGTCTCGATCTCGGCACCTACAATGCCGCGTTTGTGTGCATCCTTCTGATGGCGGGCATCATCGCGGCCACCCTGTGGCGGGAGAAGCGTGAACGGGCCGCCACGGTCGAGCTGGACCCGGCGCGGGAACGCACCTAACGGATACCGGGGCAGGCCTCGGCGAGGCGGGCCCATTCGAATAGGATGCGCCAAAGCATCGGAGACGAGCCATTGCGCATTCTGCTTGTCGAGGACGATCTGAAGACTGCCGATTATGTGCGGCAGGGCTTCGAGGAAGCCGGTCATGTCTGTGACGTGATCGCCAACGGCGCGGATGGCCTCTTTCAGGCGACCTGCGAGACCTATGACGTGATCGTCGCCGATCGCATGCTGCCGAAGCTCGACGGCCTCGCCATGGTCAAGGCGCTGCGGGCCGCCGGCAATCGCACGCCGGTGATCTTCCTCACCTCGGTCGCCGGCGTGGATGATCGCGTGGAGGGCCTGGAGTCTGGCGGCGATGACTATCTCGTCAAGCCGTTCGCCTTTACCGAGCTGGCCGCGCGGGTGGCCGCTCTCGCGCGCCGCCCGGTGCTGGTACCCGAGCAGACGCGCCTGAAGGTGCATGATCTGGAGCTGGATCTCATCCGCCGCCGGGTGACCCGCGCCGGCCGCGAGATCAGCCTCTTGCCGCGAGAGTTCGCGCTGCTGGAGACATTGATGCGTGCGCAGGGGCGCGTGCTCACCCGCACCATGCTCCTGGAGAAGGTCTGGAACTTTCAGTTCGACCCGGAGACGAGCGTCATCGAGACCCATATCAGTCGCCTCAGGGCCAAGATCGACAAGCCGTTCGACACACCGCTCCTGCACACCGTGCGCAACACCGGCTACCGCATCGATGGCCCGCGCTGAGCTTATCCGCAGCAGCGGCTTCAAGACGGCCGTGCTTTTTCTCCTCCTGTTCCTGGGGGCGGCGGCCATGGCCGGCACGGCGGCCTATCTGATCATCCGGCAGGAACTGGTTCATCGTCATTGGCGCGCAGTGGATCAGGACTTCGCGTTCTTCGCGGACCTCTACAAGGCGAGCGGTGAAGAGGACCTCGTCAGCACCCTTCAGGTCCACGCCCAATCCGTGCGCGCGAAGGACCGCGTCTACATCCTGCGCGGGCCCGACGGCACGCCGCTCGCCGGCAACGTGACCCTCCCCGGCGCCCTGCCACCAACCGGAGAAATGAGCGGCAGCGCCTTCGGTATTCCCGTGGACTATGATTATGACGTCCGCACCGGAAAGTTGGGCGAGCTGAGCCTGTTGGTGGGTCGCAGCGCCGAAGATGTGAGCGAGATCGAAGAGGTCTTTCTCAAGGGCGCCTTCTGGGCCGGGCTTTTGCTCGTCGCCATCTCGCTGGCGGGCGGCGTCGCGCTCTCCCACCGCATGAACCAGCGCATTTCGGAGATCCAGCGCGCCTTGGAGAAGGTCGCAGAAGGCCGCTTCGACGTGCCCATGCCCGTGAACGGCAGGGGCGACGACATCGATCGCATCGCGGGACTCATCGACGGCGCGGTCAAAAGGCTCGGCGATGCGGTGGAGGCCAACCGGCAGATTGCCTCGGACATCGCCCACGACCTGAGGACACCCATGAGCCATCTGCGGATCAGCGTGGAGAAGGCGCTGGATCTTGAGGCCGCGGGAGGCTCGGCCCGCGCCGAGCTGGAGGCAATCGACGCGGAGAGCCGGACCATCCTGGCGACCTTCGACGCGCTTCTGCGCATCGCGCAGATCGAAGCGGGCGCCCGCAAGGCGCGGTTCTCGCCCGTGGACGTGGCCGGCGCCTTTTCCGACGTCGCCGAGTTCTACGCCACCCATGCGGAGGAGATGGGCGGATCCCTTGCGATGAAGATCGACCCTGCCGTGCCGCCTGTCTCTGGCGACCGCGAGCTCCTGACTCAGCTGTTCGCCAATCTGATCGAAAACGCTCTCAAGCACGCGGGCCCCGCGCCGCGGATTGATTGCGGGATCCAGTCCGAGGGCGACGCCGTGGTGGTGAGCGTGTGCGATGACGGGGCCGGCATTCCGGCGGAAGAGCGCGACAAGGTCCTGCGTCGCCTCTACCGCCTGGAGAAGAGCCGGACGACCCCGGGAACGGGGCTCGGTCTCGCCATGGTGAAGGCGATTGCCGATCTCCATGAAGCTCGCCTCGAGCTGAGCGACAACCAGCCCGGGCTCCGCGTGCAGCTGATCTTTCCAGTCGGTGAGGCTCGGTCGGACCTTGGAGAAAGCGGCCCGCCGCCTGTTCGAGCGTCGTGAGGCTCCAACAGATTCGATTGCCCGAAATGGACATTTTCCTTGCTCCTCCCGGTCTCGCGCGACTGACAGGAGCCGCGTCCACCGTGCCGGGTGGGCCCGCGGACCGAGAAAAGCGTTCTCGCATAGCGCTCGAATGAGACCGCGAGAGTGTGAATCGGCGTGGAATAAGGCCCCTGTTTGAGGGGTTATCGGCGTCCAAACGGGCCCCCTCTGACGGAGGGGTTC